>WBZS01000262.1_pt1 | contig 85692 bp, 68 predicted proteins | sample 5204201 | NCBI WGS metagenome assembly WBZS01 (sample SAMN12344357, study PRJNA552823) | activated sludge metagenome | biome: Activated sludge suspended growth; feature: Nitrification reactor; material: Wastewater; isolation source: activated sludge from nitrification reactor of wastewater...
GCTCGCCACCGTGCTGCTCCCCGATGCCGGCGAGGCGAGGGTCCTGGGGCACTCGACCACCGCGGAGCCAGCCGCGGTCACCGGACGGATCGGCTATATGTCGCAACGCTTTTCGATGTATCCAGACCTGTCGGTTGCTGAGAACCTCGACTTCTTCGCCACCGTCCGCGGGGTCCCGAAGCAGACCCGCCGCGAGCGGTCGGCGGCGCTGCTGGAGGGGATGGGGCTGGCCGAGTTCCGCGCTCGCCAAGCGCGCCATCTGTCCGGGGGCATGAAGCAGAAGCTCATGCTCGCGACCACGCTCATGCACGAGCCCGAGCTGCTGCTGCTCGACGAGCCCACCACCGGTGTCGACCCGGTCTCGCGCCGGGAGTTCTGGCGGGTGCTCGCCGGGCTGCACCGGTCCGGGACGACCGTGGTTGTCGCGACGCCCTACATGGACGAGGCTGAACGGTGCTCCCACATCGCCTTCCTCGACGGTGGCCGGATCCGCCACCACGGCACCCCGGAGCAGATCAAGGCCCTTGTCCCCGGCAGCCTGGTCGAAGTCGTCGGCGTCGACCCGCGCGCGGCCGTCGGGGCGCTGGTTGGTCTCGCCGACGCCGGGTCGCCCCACGTCTTCGGAGACGTCGTCCGCATTCTTTGGCACGGCCCCGCGGCGGCTGCGCAGACTGCTCTTGCTGCCCACCTCGCGGCAGCCGGTATGCCGTCCGCCCGGGTCCGCCCGGCCCACGTGGACATGGAGACGGCCTTCGCCGTCCTAGCCGAGGCCGGCCGATGAACGGGGCCGGCCGATGAACGGGGCCGCGGGACGGATCGGCGCAGTGGTCCGCAAGGAGTTCATCCACGTCGGACGGGACCCTCGACTGCTGGCGGTCGTGCTGGTGATGCCGATCATCCAGTTGCTGTTGTTCGCCTACGCGATCAGCTTCGATGTCCGCAACCTGCCTACCGTCGTTGTCGACCTGGACCGCACACCCGACAGCACGGCATACCTGCGGGCCTATGAGGCGAGCGGGCTGTTCCAGGTGACCGCTCACGAGACCACGCTTGCTGCCGTCGATGAGTCTTTCGCCCGCAACGAGGCTCGGGTCGCGGTCGTCGTGCCGGCCGGGTTCGCCCGGTCGCTGGCCCGCGGTGAGGCGGCCCAGGTGGGGGTCTTCGTCGACGGCAGCGAACCCAACTCGGCCAAGGTGGCCCAGACCTACAGCGCTGCCCTCAACCAGCTCTACGGGCGGTCGTTGGCGGTCGCCTGGGCCTCGACTCAGGGGCTGGACCTGCGCCAAACCGGGCTCGTGGAGCCCCGATTGCGCACCTGGTACAACCCGGACCGGGCCTCGTCGATCTTCCTCATCCCGGGGCTCATGGTCGTCATCATCATGATCGTCACTGCCCAACAGACGGCCGTGACCTTGGTGCGCGAACGCGAGCAAGGCACCGCTGAGCAGCTCATGGTCAGCCCGCTGCGCCGGATCGAGTTGATGGTCGGCAAGCTCACCCCCTGGGTCATCATGGCGTTCCTCGACGTGGCCGTCATTGCTGCCGTCGGCGCGCTGCTGTTCCACGTCCCGATGCGCGGTGACCTGCTCGCCCTGGGTGTCGGGGCGGTGTTGTTCGTCGCCTCATGCCTGGGCATTGGCCTCATCGTCTCGGCCGTCGCGCCGTCCCTGGACACAGCCAACATGGCAGCCTTCCTCATCGCCTTCTTGCCGGCGTTCCTGCTATCGGGGTTCGCCTTTGCGCTCGACCAGATCCCGCCTGTGCTCGACTGGATCAGTCGGATCTTCCCCGCCCGCTACATGGTGACGATCTCGCGCGGGGTGTTGCTCAAAGGCGCCGGGTTCGACGAGCTGTGGCCGCAGGTGGCGGCGCTGGCGGCATACGCGACCGTGGCCCTGCTCATCGCGGTCCGGTTGCACGGGAGGCGCACATGAGCCTGGCCCGGATCCGCTTGTTGGTGTGGAAGGAGTTCCTCCAACTGCGCCGCGACCCGCTGTTGCTGAGGTTGCTCTTCCTCATGCCGATCGTGCAATTGGTCGGCTTCGGCTACGTCGTGTCCGTGGACGTGCGCAACGTGCCGACGGCAGTCGTCGACCTCGACCAGAGCGTCGTCTCCCGACAACTCGAGGCGAGCTTCACCGCGTCGGGCTACTTCGCCGTGGTGGTCCACCCGGCCTCCGAGGCCGAGTTGCAGCCGTTGCTCGACACGGGCACGGCCAAGGTTGCCCTGGTCATCCCACAGGGCACTGCCGACCTGCTCGCCCGCGGGCAGACCGCGCCGGTGGGGATCGTCGTCGACGGTTCCGACTCGCAGATTGCCACCGTTGGCAGCGGGTATGCCGCACAAGCGATTTCGCGCTTCAACGCCGACCGGGTGGCCGGGCTCGCCGGGGCTGTGCAAGCTCCAGGGATCGACGCGCGAACCCAGGTGTTGTTCAACCCGACTCTTGATCCGATCAACACGATGATCCCGGGGCTCGTCGCGGCGATCCTCATGATCTCGTTGATGTCGATCATGTCTCAGGCCGTCGTGCGGGAGCGCGAGTCCGGGACGCTGGAGCAGATGTTCGTCACACCGATCCGCCCGTCGGAGTATCTCGTCGGCAAGGTCCTGCCCTACGCGCTCCTGGCCACCGGCCAACTGTGCATCGTGGCGCTGGTTGGGATGCTGTGGTTCAAGGTTCCGTTCAACGGATCGTTCTGGGTGGTGGTCGTCGGGCTAGCCCTCTTCCTGCTCATCTCGGTAGGGCTGGGTCTGCTCGTGTCGCTCATCTCCCGGACCCGGCAACAGGCCCAGCAGGCGCTGGTCTTCATCATGATCCCGACGATGGTGTTGTCCGGCTTCATCTTCCCCATCGAGTCGATGCCCGAGGCGATCCAACCCCTCACGTATGCCGTGCCGCTGCGGTATGCGCTCACCGTGCTGCGTGGCTCGTTCGTCAAGGGCAGTGACTTCGGGGCGTTGGCCCAACCGCTGTGGATCATGGCCGGCTTCGCTGTCGTCATCTTCGGGGCCGCCATCGTCGCCACCCGACGTCGGATCGCCGAGTGAGGGAGTGGTGAGATGAGCCGCGAGAGCCAGCCGACCGGCATACCCCTGGATCCTGCTGCCGCGATCTCGGTGCGGGGTTTGACCAAGACGTTCGGCGACTTCACCGCAGTCGACGGGATCGACCTGGATGTGCCGCGTGGGCAGATCTTCGGCTTCTTGGGCCCGAACGGCTCGGGGAAGACGACGACGATCCGCATCCTCACGGGGTCGTCTGCGCCGCGCAGTGGGTCGGCGCTCGTGCTGGGTGAGGACGTCGTCGCGCATCCGGATCGGGTCCGGCCGCGGATCGGCTACATGTCGCAGAAGTTCGCGCTGTTCGAGGACCTCACCGTCGATGAGAACCTGCGCTTCTATGCGGGGGTCTATGCGCTGGACCCAGCGGTGTTCGCGCAGCGGCGGCGCTACATCCTGGAAATGGCCGATCTGGCCGGGCGTGAGGGGGAGCTGACCCGCAACCTGTCGGTCGGGTGGCGGCAGCGGTTGGCGCTCGGCGCGGCGACCATCCACGAGCCCGACCTGCTGTTCCTCGACGAACCCACCTCGGGCGTGGATCCCGTTGCGCGACGGCAGTTCTGGGACCTGCTCTATGAGATGGCTGGGCGGGGGGTGACCCTGTTCGTCACGACGCACTACATGGAGGAGGCCAGCCACTGTCACCGGCTCGCCTTCATCTACCGGGGCCGGATCGTCGCGGAGGGCAGCCCGCACGAGATCCGCTCCAACCTGTCGACCCAACGGGTCTACGACGTCACCGTCACCGATGCCGACCTCGCGCTGAGCTGGCTGGAGACTGCCGACGGGATTTCCGAGGCCTATCTGTCTGGCGCCGCGCTGCATGCCGTGCTGGATCGCCGGGTCGATGCGGGGGCGCAGGCGCTGCGCTCCCGGCTCGCGGCGGCCGGATTCGCGGATGCACGGGTCGAAGCGGTCGAGCCGACCATCGAGGACGTCTTCGTCAACCTCGTGTCACAAGGGCGGACGTCCGCGGCGCAAGGATCGAACGAGGCGGTCGGCGGGGGCTGATCGACAGCGGGTTCCTCAGGACGCCGCGACGCGCCGCGGCGGTTGCAGCCGGCAGAGCACGGCCCCCAGCAACAACAGCCCGGCCGAGACGCCCAAACCGAGCTGGTGACCGCCGGTACGGTCGGCCAGCGCCCCGGAGAGCCAGGGCCCGACGACCTGACCCAGAGCGAACACCGTCGTGAGCATCCCGAGCGCGGCGGTCGTGTCGGCCGGGTCCACCGCGTCTCGTCCGGCGGCAGTCACGGCTCCGACCAGCGAGAGAAAGCACAGGCCAAACAGTCCGCCCGACACGAACAGTGCGGGCGTGGCTGAGGTCGTCGCCGGTATGCCGGTCGCCACCGCGAGCAGGACGAACAGGACGGCTGCAGCAGAGCCCCCCTGGGCCCCCCGCAACAGCCGCGCCCACACCTGCCCACTGACCGCCCCTGCGACCCCGAGAAGCACCCAAAATGCGGCAATCTGCTGGGGAGATAGGCCGACTTGGGTGAGTAGGGCGATGATGAAGGTCATGTAGCCGATGTAGCCAGCACCGAACAGCAGGTAGCCGCTGGCCAGCCGGCTCAGGCCTGGGACCCAGGAGCGTCGGGAACCGGGGGCGGCCGGGGGAGCGGTGGGGGCGGCATACGCGGCGAACGTGGCGGCGGCGGTGCCGACGGCGGCGAGGCCGGACAGGACCAGCCACCCAGCCGGCCAACCCGCCGGGCCGAGCCGGTCCAGGACGGCGGGCACCAGCAATCCGGACGCGACGATGCCGACCCCGCCACCGGCGAAGTAGGTGCCGATGAGCACCGCCGACCGATGGGGGGTATGCCGCCGGCTGATCGTCGAGGTGATTGCGCCGCCGAGGACGAAGGCCCCGGCCCCGGCGATGCCGAGCACGGATCGGACGGCGAGGAGCACCTCGAGCGACCGCGTCGCAGCCGTGGCGCCCAACGCGAGCACGGTAAGGACAAGCGAGCCGACAAAAGCTGTCCGTTGGCCGAGTTTGGCTGCGGCCCAAGCGGTCCCGAGGGCGCCGACGAGGTATCCGACGGCGTTGAGGGTGTTCATCAAGCCCGCGGTCGTAAACGACCAGCCCAACTCCGAGCGCATGGCAGGAAGGAGCAGCGCATAGGCGAAGCGCGAGCATCCCAGAGCGACGAGCGGGGAGGCCGCGAGACCGACAACGATGAGCAGGTCACGCCGGACGCGGACCGGCGGGAGGGCGCTGGACACTGGGTCGGGGCTGGGCCGGGGAGCGGTCATCGGTCGCTCAGTCGTCGGTGGCTGTGACGATGGTTCCTGTCACGACGAGCTGTCCGCGATCCTGGGCGACCCGCAGGGCAGCCATCAGCCGTTTCCGGGGCGCGTCGGTGAGCCGGGAACCGTTGAAGATCTTGAGGGTCTGGCGCAGCAGGTCGTCGACCTCGATCCCCATCGCCGATCTGGCGATCGCGATGAGCGCGTTGCCGATCTCCACCAACGGGATCTCTTCCAATGGGCGGTCCTTGAGGGTGCCCTCCCAGGTGCGGAAACCCCGCCACCGCATCGGGTCTCGCCCGTCCGGCCAGAGGAAGCCCTCCTCGGGGTCACGGCGCAGATCCACCGGAAGGATGCTCAGCAGACTGTCAATCCGCCACCGAGGTGGACGGACGAGGCCGAAGCAGCGCGCCGTGAGCAGCGCCAGCCGCTCCGGGGACACCGGGCCTTCGGTCTGGACGATGCGGCGAATGACGTCCTGGACCGCCGCCACGTGTCGGGGGACGGCGTTGGCCGACCCGTCCAGAACTGCGAGCCGGCCAGCGTGGCGTGGGACAAACGGCTCATAGGGCTCCGACTGCACAGCTGCGCGGATCGGATCGCGCGCTGGGTCGCCTGACCAGCGCCTCGGTACGCCGTCCTGCGGGGTGTCGTGGTCCGCGGGGACTACTGCCGGGGATGCCGGTCCGGCGCCGGTCCCGACGTCCGTCGCGCGGTCGTGAGGTTCCGGCGCGTCCTGGGGCGAGGAGGCCGCGAAGGCCGTGCTCACCCGGCGTTCGCCCACCCGTCGGGGTAGTCGCGAGGCCAGCTCGGCGCGCTCGCACACCGTCGCGATGAGGTCGGTGCGTGCGGCGAGCCATCCTGGCAACCAGATCCGCATGACCATCGGCCAGCCCATGATGTCGTGCAAGACCGTCGCCGGGAGCCCGTCGCGGTCGTTCGTGGTACGTCGCGCGGCCCAGTCGGGGCCGTCGAGCAAGATGGCCAGACACGGGGGTTGTCCGGGCGGGCCGACCGCCAGATCGACCTTGAAGTCGGACAGGCCAACACTCGTGTGCACGGCGAGTCCCTCGGCGCGCAACTGGGTGGCGATGTCTTCCCGGTGTCGGTCAACGGTCTGGATCTGGGCACTTTGCGCGGGCGCGTCCCCGCCCGAGACCAACAGGGCTGCTGCGCCGACGGTCGCCGGGGAAGCGGGCGGGCCGCCGACGCCGTACTTGGCGAGTTCGAGGTAGGCCCGCAGGTGCTTGATCCCGACCGATGAGGTTTGCTCAACGCGTAGGTCTTCCGGGTCGAATGAACTGAAGACCATGACCCGGCGACGGGCTCGGGTGATCGCGACGTTGAGTCGGCGCTCGCCGCCGAGCCGGTTGAGCGGGCCGAAGTTCAGCGGCAAGACGCCTGCTGCGGTCTTGGCGAAGGCGGTCGAGAAGATGATGACGTCGCGCTCGTCGCCTTGGACGTTCTCGAGGTTCTTGACGAACAGCCCGTCTTTGCCGCGAGCCAGGCTATCGGCGATGCTCTCGTCGCCGATCTCCCAGAGCAGCCTCTCGATCAGGGTGCGCTGCTGGAGGTTGAACGTGACAACGCCGATGGACCGCTCGCCCTGGTCCCAGCGCCGGCGGACCTCCGCGACGACCGCGGCCGCCTCGATCGGGTTGGTCCGTGATGGCCCGGTCTCGGCGGGTGCCAACCCCACGGCGTTGCCGGCGTTACCGGCGTTGCCGGCGACGGCGGCCCTTCGGGCGCTGCGGTGGAACGTCCCATCGACCCTCGTGAAGGACACGCCGGTGTCGGCCAGCTCGCCGGGGTACGCGGGGAAAGAACTGAGCCGGTCGTCGTAGTAGTGACCGTTGCTGAAGGCGATGAGCGACTCGTCCTGGCTGCGGTAGTGCCAAGACAGCCAGAGCCGGTGCACCCCGGAGTGGACGAGCTCGGACAGAATGGACTCCTCGTCAGGCAGGAGGCGGAAGTCCTCGGGCGAAGTGTCGGACACCACGTCGGCGCCAGGCGGGTCGGTGGTCTCGGCTGGAGTTGCCGGGGGTAGCGGTGCTGCTGTCTTCGACGTCCAGGCGAGGTCCTCGGCTGCGTCCCACTCATCCCAGATCGATTCGCCGAACCTGCTCGGCGGCATCTGCTTGGAATCGCCGGCGATGACGGCCGCCCGGGCCCGACCCAGGGCACCTACGGCATCCGGCACGGTGATCTGGGAGGCCTCATCGAAGACCACGAGATCGAAGTCGATGGACCCGGGGGGGATGAACCGAGCCAATGAGTCGGGGCTGACCAGCACACAGGGGGTGAGCTCCCCGATCACCTCGCCGAAGGTCTGCATCAACCGGCGAACCGACAGACCGCCACGGGTTCGCCCGACCTCTCGTTCGAGGGCCGCGACGGTGCCGAAGCTCGCACCGGGACGGAATGGACGCCCCTGGACGACCCGATCAGGGATGATGGCGCGCAGCGTGCCTCGGAGGGCGTGCGATGCCGCGACGAACCGGCCGACGACTCGGTCGAGGGAGTCGCTGTCAAAGGCGGTGAGTGCCTCGCCCGCCAGTCGCTCCTTCAACGCCGCCTCGGCGAGCCCCCGTTCGAACGCTCCGACGACCTCGGCGGCGGGAATAGCCCCGCAAAGAAACGCCCGGCGGGCCATCGGGAAGCCATGTTCGTGGAGCGGATCGAGCAACTGCACCACCTCGGCCCACCGTCGCAACATCGTCGCCGCGCCGAGGTCCGCCAGCCGGGCCGAACTGGAGTCGAGCCAGGCAGCCAGGATGCCCCGCTCGGTGGACCAGGCGCGATCGGGGCCGTTGATGGTGTCTCTCGGTGTCCCGGTCGCGTCGACCACCTCGGAGAGCCGCTCGGTTGCGGTGTGCAGGACGGCATACACCTCGTCGAGCAGCACCCCCCCGGCGGCGCGGGCTTCGCGGACGGCGTCCTGCTGGTTGGACAGGAGGCTGGCGAGGATGGCACGGTCCCGATCAAGGTCGACCAGCACCGCAGCGAGGGCGGTTCGTCCTTGGGGGGCAAGGAGATTCGCGTCGGCGGGGAAGGACCCGAGGCCGGGCAGAGAGTTCCAGGCGTGGGCGAGGTCTACCGCCTCCGCGGCGACCGCGGCCACCTGCTCGACGAGGACGGGGAGGGTCTTGGGTGGGATGACCGCCCCGGGTCGCGCGTGGGCAAGGATCGGGGCAGCGGCCACGACGAGTCGGCCTTTGCGGCCAATGAAGAACGAGGCAGCCGCTTCGCGAATAGCGAGGCGAATCGGTTCGAGCGCCACGGTGACGACGGCCGGGTCCAAGACGGCCTGCACTGGCGCGGCCATCACGTCGAGCCGGGCCAGCCGGGCGTCGAGGTCGGCCCGAGCATCGAGCCAGCGCCGGGACCTGGTCTCGTCCAGAACCAGCGGCGACACCGACCGGCTGGTCAGGCACCACCCGGTCTGGTCGAGTTGGGAACTGGTCAGGGCAGTGGCCACTGCGGCGCGAACCGAGTCCTGACATCCGGCCAGCCGGCGGTCGAGATCCTGCATCGCGTGATCTGTCGATTCGACCAACGCGGCGAAGCCGGGTAGGTCGGCCGGCAGCGACGTCGCGAACCCCCACGTCCGATAGCCGGTCTCGCCCAACGAGGCCAGCAGCCCGGTCGCGTTGGCCACCGCTCGCCGGCAGGAGTAGAGGTCGACATGATCCCGCCATTGGGCCGACACGGAAGCCGCAGCCACGTGGGCGACGGGACCCGGCCCGTGCGCCAGGAGTTGGGCGTGGGCGGAATAGGCCGAGAAACCGGCGATGTTCGGCTCGTGCAGGCGCGCGGCATACGCGGCAAGGGTGGCGGCCGACGAGGTGACGTCGTTGGCCGCCGCTCGGAAACCCGCCTCGTCCGGGCGGGGGACGTGAGCGATCGCGGCCCGCAACCGCTCCCGGACTTGCGCCGGGGTCGCGTGCTCGTCGTGCAGATCCAGCGCAAAGGGCGAGAGCCCGATCTCGGCCAGGCGTCGGCGCACGACGTCGAGCGCCGCGCCCTTCTCGGCCACGAAGAGCACCCGCCGACCGCGGGCGACCTGATCGGCGAGGATGTTGGTGATCGTCTGCGATTTGCCGGTGCCCGGAGGCCCTTCGAGCACGAAGGTGCGACCAGCTCGCGCATAGGCGACCGCCTCCGCCTGGGAACCGTCGGCGGGGATGGGCGCGTCCGCGACGACCCCGTCGAGCGCGGCGATGCTGGTGTCGACCTCGGCGGCTGCGGCCGGGTCGGTGAACCGCGCGGTCGGTGTCAGGGCCAGATGGCGGGCGACGGGCTGGGCGAGGAAGCGCTCCCAGTGCTCGTCGAGGTCACGCCACAACAGATAACCGGTGAAGCCGACGATGGCCAGCCGAGCCTCGGTTTCCACGGTGAAGGGCAGCCCAGCGTCCAGGAGCGCTTGTCGGACCCGACGGACTACCTCATCGACATCGACTCCGCCTTCGCCGCGAGAGCCAGCCGGTCGCACCGGCAGCTCAGCCAACCCCGGCACCACGAAACCGAATTCGACCCGCAGTTTCTCCAACAACGACAGGTTGAGCGTGACCCCGGACGTCTCGTCGGCGACGATCTTGAAGGGCGCGGCGATGCCTTTGAGCTCCACCGGTGCGAGCAGCAGGGGAGCGGTGAGGTCTCGGTCGCCGAGCTTCCAGTCCAACCGGCCCAAGGTGAGCGCGAGCGGGTTGGCTCCCGTCTCTTGCAGCCCGGTCCGGGCTCGATAACGCAACCGAGCGACAAGCAGGCGATGGGTGTCGGTGTCGGCGGCGGCATACACAGTCGCCTTGTCCCGCAACATGGTTCGCAGGACGTCGGCGGGCAGTGCGTAGGCGTCGCGCGCTTCTCGGGCCAGGACTGCGCCGGCGAGGTCGTCGGCGGCGCGGACGGCCACCGGTTTGCCTTCGGCGAGGTGGTCGGCGAGCGAGCCGAGGTGCTCTCCGGGCAGGAGCAGCGGGAGTTGGGTCACCCCGCGTGCCGAGTTGAGCAACTTGTTGCGCAAGGTGAGGTCGAGCAGGGCGTTCTTCCAGGCTTGCACGCGTGGCGGCGGTTCGGGTCGACGGACGGCCACCGACGAGTCCGGGCCTGCTGTGGGCGAGTCGCTCGCCGGTATGCCGTCTAGAAGCGTGTCGCGAGCGTCGCCTTGCGCGCCAAGGGAGTCCTCTCTCGGCGTAGCTGGCCGATACTCGACGACCTCGACCACACCGTCCTCGCGGGTGCGCCGCGCCGGCACCGGGAACACCCGCATGATCCGGGCCAGGTGGACGTCCACAACCCCGACCAGAGCGGCCGGGTCGCCGTGCAGATAGGTGTCCAACGGTGCCTGCGCGGCCCGCCGAAACAGGTCCTTGGGCGGGCGTCGCTCGACGGTGAGCATCGTCGTCTCGACGACACCCATCAGCCCGAGGCCGACAGCGTTGACCGCCTGGGCGCACTGCAGGCTGGCCGCGTCGGGCAGCCCCGTGTCGGGGGTGCGCCAGTAGCCGACGAAGGCATGCCCGCGGACGATCCACAGGACCGGGTGGATGCCGAGGTGTTCGAGGGCGGAGGCGACCAGCAGCGTCGTGTCCAGGCAGGTGCCGATCTTCTGCTCCAGGACGTCGCCGGGGCTGCGGACCTTCTGCCCGTAACCCCAGGAGGCTGGGGGTTGGGCGTAGTAGATCCCGGCCTCGTGAACGGCCGCGCAGACCGCCTCGACGATCGCGTCGATCCGCCCGGGGAGGACGTGGTCGACAGCCAGCGAGCCGGAGGTCGTCTCCGCGTCGAGGTATGCCGCCGCGCGCGCCACGATCGGGCCCAGCGCTGGATGGTTGGGCTGGACGAAGGCCGCGAGGAGTTCGAGGGAGAGGACCGGGGAGTCCGGGTCGACGAGCCATTGCCGGGCTGCGAGGACACGCAGGGGGGTCCTGGAGGTGACGAGGGCCTGGCCGGCCTCGGCGGTGGCCTCGACGACGAGGTCAGCGCCGGTCTCCTCCTCGATGCTGGCGATGGCTGCCGGGTCCAGGGCGAGGTCGGGGGTGTCCAATCGGATCAGGCTGCCGGATTCGAGCCGGTCGACGTGATGCTGCCACGGGCGGGTGAGGACCGTACCGTGGGCGTCGACGAGGCGCGCCGTGATGACGACATCACTCAAGGCTGGGGCGGGGGATTCGGCGGCCACCAGAGTGATTCGGCGCACGACGCGGATCCCGTTGTGAGCCATCGCGTGGTTGACCAGGGGACCCGTGACCACCTCAAGGTGAGTCGACGGCGCCATGGCCAGACTCTAGACCGTCGGCGGCCGGTTACCCTGGGCGCCATGAAGCTCTTCAACGAGATCGTCGTCGTCGTCCACCTGCTCGGCATGGCTGCCATCGTGGGTGGGTGGCTGGCCGTCCGTCACGACCTGCGGATCATTCCCGGGATTCTCTGGGGGGCTCGGGTCCAGGTGCTGACCGGCCTGATCCTCGCGGGGGTGGCTTCGATGGACAAGGAGGATCCGCCCAACAATGCCAAGCTCGGGGTGAAGCTCGTCGTCGCGCTCGTCGTCATGGGTCTGGCTGAGTCGACGTGGGCGGCGCAGAAGAAGGCGGCCGCGGGTGCGGCGCTCGCCGGGGTTGCGACCAAGGTCAACGTCATCGCCTGGCTGGCGATCCTCAACGTCGCCATTGCCGCGCTCTGGCGCTCTTACAGCTGAGCGTCGCCTGAGTCAATTCGCGCCGGGGACAACCTCGACGTTGCACCGAGCCCGGCCCGCCTGAGCCAGTTTCCGGTCGCAGGTCTCCAAGGGCACGCCGAGGGCTTCCGCGGTGCCCACGACCATCGCGTCGGATGCCGTGAGCGCGTCACGTTGTGCCCACACCCGCGGCAACAACCTTGTCATCGGCACCTGGTTCACGGCGAGTCGTGGCCAGGCCGCCAGCACTGCACCACGCGCGCACGTCGGATCGTCAACCGTTCTGGGCAATGAGGCGTCGATCACTCGGATGAGTTCATCTGCATGATTGCGGGGTCCTAGAAATGCGCACGACGATCATCTTGATGTCTATCGGGTTGACCGTTTTGTCTGCGTGCGGCGGGGTCGAACGAGAGGACGCAGCGAGCAACGCGACGTCGCTCTCGCCCCCAGCCGTTCCCAGCCCCTCGGCAGCCTCGGCGTCATCAAGCGTGGCTCCCGGCCAACTGGACGTCGATGCGTTTCTGCGCACGGACCCGAGATCGTGAGCAGGTTCGGCGCGACCCCGCATGGGGTAAGGCTCGCGTGCGCTTTCACGCCGATCGTGCCGCGCAGCGACGCGCACCTTTATGCGCGGTTCGTCTGCTTGGAGGTGATGGGGACGGGGCCTCGTGCTTACAGCATGTCGGGCAGCGCGTCGTCTATCGCTCTGACTATCGACCCAAAAACTGGCCAGGCCAGCAGTTGGCGCATCCCTCGGGACGGGGCCCAGGGCGCCCAAGACCTCCAGGAGATGTTCCCTCCCGATGTTCTTGCCGCGTTCGGGAGTTCCGACACCGAGACGCTCAACCGTGCGACGGCCGAGATGCCGAGCCGATGTTTGGCCATTGCCAGTGAGTTGGGCCGGATGTCCTGACCGGTTGGTGACCCGCCTCCGATCACGGCTGCGAGGTGAAGATCGCCGGGCGTTTGGCCAGGAACGCGGCGATCCCCTCCTGGGCGTCGTCGGTCAGCGCCGCAGCCGCCATGACCTCGACCGCCACGTCGTAGGCCTGGCGCTGGTCGAGCCCGACCTGGGCATAGAAGGTTCGCTTGCCGATGGAGCGCCCCATGGCGCTCCCGCGGGTCACCCGCACCACCAGGTCGGCCACCGCTGCGTCGAGTTCGTCGGCAGGCACGGACCGGTTGATGAGGCCCCAGTCCGCCGCGGTCGCCGCGTCGATGACGTCCCCCGTGAGGGCCAACTCCAACGCCCGCTTGCGTCCGACGCTGCGCGCCACCGGCACCAGCGGGGTGTGGCAAAACAATCCGCCCTTGCCGCCGGGCAGCGCGAAGCCCGCCGTGTCTGCCGCAATCGCCAGATCGCACGAGGCGACCAGCTGGCACCCGGCCGCGGTCGCCAGCGCGTGCACTTTGGCGATAACTGGCTGGGGGATGCCCTGGACCGTTTCCATCATCCGCGTGCACAAGAGGAACAACTCGCGCGCGGCCCGGAGGTCGGCCCCCGCTAGGTCACCGAAGTTGTGCCCCGCCGAGAACACCGGTCCGTCCGCGGCGATGACGACCGCCAACGAGTCCGACCCGCCAGCCTCCTCCAACGCGGCGGTGAGGTCGGTCATCATCGCCGCCGAGAGGGCGTTGCGCTTCTCCGGCCGGGCCAGGGTGATCGTCGTCGTCGTACCCTCACGGGCCATCCGCACGTTCTCGCTCATCGCCGCCTCCTCGCCATCGATGCGTCGCCGCTCAGATCTCCAAGACTACTTTGCGGGTACACACTCGGCCCCCTATGCATTCGCGGGGCACCGGAATTCGTCTCTCGGAGGCGAGGCTGGGGCGAGTTGCCGAATCCCTGGGCCCGCCGACTGGATCTGTGCTCGTGGAAGATCTGGTCGTGCCGACGGCCGGCGCATCTCAAGCCTGCTCGACTGGCCCATCCTTCTGCACACAGCAGCCAAGCACGGTGGTCGGGGCCGATCAGTGGGCTCAGGTTGGCGCGCGCGAGCATCAAACAATGCCGGGACCGGATCGGACTTTGTGCCGAGGATGGCGTCGGCGGCCGCTATGAACGGTGACGGCCAATTGCGAGATCACGCCCGCCGGGCGCAGTGCCTAGCTTGGAACACTGCGCGTGTGATTCCTCTCACTTGGCCCTCGGCGAGCAACTAAGGACGAATACCGTGAAACGGACGCGACGGATGAGGCTCTGGTCACGGTGTCCTCACCGCAACACTCGCCGCCACGCCGTGTGTTCGACTCATCAAGATTCAGGAGGCATGATGATTCTTAAGCGTGTTCTGGTCGGCTCATTCTTGGCCGGGGGAGTGTTCGTCGCCATTATTTTCATGGGTGTTCACAGTGCTTGGGCTGATGGGTCGGGCATGGGAAGCGAGACGGGGGGGGGACGTTAACCCAGCCAATCAATTGGTCGATTTCGGCCCAGCTTCTCGAGCCAAAGCCGCACTCTCGTCCGCATGGTATGCGGCAGCAGTACGCGGGGATTCGGCGACTGCCGATCGGTTATTGCGTGATGCGGGAATTGCGACCCATGGCAAGACTTCGAAGGTGGGAGTTTCCCCTGACTCGGTGCCGCCGGACGGCGGAGGTTCGTTCCCGGCAAGTCGAGTCCTGTCAATCACACACGCCTCACAGAATACGGGGTATTTTTGCGGTCCTGCGACCGGCTACATGATCATTCGTTACCTGCATGGAACAGGATTCACCAGCAGGTATGATGGCAGCCAACCTGGACAGGCGGGTCTCGCGAACGCGAATCACATGCGTACCGACATTAACAAATCAACAGAGTGGGCAACGGGGTACTTTGTCAGAGGAGCAAATCGTTGGAACGGTGATTCCTATTACGTTCAGGTTCCTAAGCCGAGCAGCCTGGCTTCGGTGATCACGTATTCGGTCGGAGCTGCAGGAAAGCCCATGGCTGCCGACACGGTTGAGTTCGCGGGGGGTGTCCACTACAACAACCACCCGACCTCGAAGACGATCGGGCACTGGATCATGGGCTACGGCTATGCATCAAGCGGCTCAACCAGCTACTTCGCGGACCCAGTCGGCGGTTCGAGCGCGGTGCCGTGGAGCGGCCCAGTCGCCAAGACATTCAGCTACTCAAGCTCCTCCTTCACGTCACGCTTCCTGCAATCGAACGGAGTTGCGTACTGATGCGCTTGGGTCGGTCGGCCGCGTCAGGCCTCACCTGTGTAGTTGTGGTGATCCTCGTGGTCGGTTCGTGTGCTTTAGAGCCAAGCGGAGACCGGTCGGCCGACCCCTCACTATCGACGACATCGAAGGCCACGTCCACGAGCAACGCAGATCGTAAGGGCACCTTGAAGGCTCCCTTCCAAATGTCGTCAACGTCGTCGGTGCCTGTGGCGGACTCTCAACTGCACGTGATTTTTCGGTATCCTCCCTTATCGGATCCAAACCTCTTGGCGAGCCCGCTGGCAGTGACGTCCGTCGGAAAGCTCATCGCGTATGAAGCGCCACTCCCCGACGGGGAGAAGCTCAAGCATGGGTTGGTCGTCGTTACGGGGGAATCTGGCCGTGTCACACGGGAGTTGCCGGAACGGAACACGGTGCGTCAAGTTGTGGTGGCCACGTCATTCGGTGAGTCCGTGGTTTGGCGAGAAACGGCAAGCACGAGTCTCGACTACGAAGATTACCAAATTTCGGCGATGACGGCTGGGGGGGCACCGAAAGTTATCGCAAATTCGTCAGGCATCACTCCTCCAGGTATGGTGCTGCCGACGACGACCGACTCAGAGCGGGATCTGGCTACAGATGGTCACACCGTCTTTTTCACATCCGGTCTCCCGGTTGAACCAGGCGCACGCCTCACTGGCACCGAGATCAGAGCCGTACCGATTGCAGGAGGCGCCAACGCTCAGGGGACCGTGGTCGCGACCAATCACGTCTTCCCGTTCTTCACGGGGACGGAGACTCTGGCAATCGGCGCAGCCGGGCCGATGGTTGCTGCCACACAGCCACTGCAGGTGGCCGTCATCGGAGAAGGCCAGCCGCCTCGTGCCCGTTACCTGTTCTCCGTCGACGGACCGGAGACAGTCAGAGATGCGTGTGGCACGGCCGACTACGTAGCTGTCGCGGTGAGCACACACGCCGTGGAGGTCGGCGCTGAGCCAGCGTCGCGGGTTTTGATCTTTACTCCCGCCCACGGTTCCGAACCTCTCGGGCTGATACGAGGACTTGGAGACGGGGTGCATCTCGCCTGCGGTGACGCCTTTCTTGCTTGGGGTAATGGGAGCGGAAACGGAGACGCAGGTCAGTACATTCTCGACTTCGGTACCTCAACTATTGCGAAACTCGGTGAGGCTTACGGGGCATCAATGGTTTACGGGGCCGGGTCCTATATCGCATGGACAGACCTCAATCCCGAGTTGCGGGCGCCCGTTGTAAAACTCGCTCGGTGGCTCGGGTAAGCCGCTCAGATCTGGAAGATCAACTTGCCGGTGGTCGCGCGCCCTTCCAAGGCCCGGTATGCCGCCGCCGCGTCCTCCAGCGCGAACGTCCCGCCGATCTGCAGCCGCACCTGCCCGGACTGGATCGTCTGGAACACCTCGCCGGCCCGCCACAACAGCTCGTGCCGGTCGGCCAGATAGTGCCCGAGCGACGGCCGCGTCACGAACACCGACCCGGCCGCGTTGAGCCGCTGCAGGTCGAATGGCGGCACCTGGCCGCTTGACCCGCCGAACAGCGCCAACATCCCGCGGCGCCGCAGTGAGCCCAGCGACGCATCGAAGGTCGCCTTGCCGACCCCGTCGTAGGCCACCGCCACCCCCACGCCGCCGCTCGCCTCACGGATCGCTCCCGCCAGCTCCGCGGGACTTCCGTATGCCGTGTAGTCCAGCGTGTGGGCCGCCCCCAGGTCGCGGGCGATCGCCAGCTTCTCGGCCGAGCCGGCCGTGGCGATGACCGTCGCCCCGGCAGCCGTGCAGACCTGGACGAGCCATTGTCCGACCCCGCCCGCCGCGGCGTGAACGAGGACCGCGTCGCCGGGCTGCACGGCATACGTGCTCGTCGTGAGGTAGTGCGCGGTCATGCCCTGCAGCATCGCGGCGGCGGCCTGCTGGGAGGTGACCCCGTCAGGGACCGGGACGACGGACGCCGCGGGCAGCACGGCGAGTTCGGCGGCCGCCCCCGGGGCCATCGCCCAGGCGACCCGCGACCCGACGGCGATCTCGGCGTCGGGGCCGACCGACTCGATGACCCCGGCGCCCTCCATGCAGGAGGTGAACGGGGTCGGGCCGGGATAGGTCCCCTCGCGCAGGTAGACGTCGATGAAGTTCAGGCCCGCCGCCTCCACCCGCACTCGGACCTGGCCCTGCCCAGGCTCGGGGACGTCGACGGTCTGGACGGCGAGGACCTCCGGGCCGCCGTGCTGGGTCACTCGAAGGGCGCGGGCATCGGTCATGGCCGCAGCCTACGGCGCGCTCGAGACAGCACGGGGTGTCCGAGCGAGCGCATAGGGTGGACGCCGACATGGGCACCCTCTTCGACGAACTGGGCCTCTCCGGATTCGGGGAAGCCGATCCCGGCGCGCCCGTCGCCGCGCCGGACCCACAGGCCGTCGACGACGCGGGAGTCCCGCTGTGGGCCGCCGAGGGCAGCGGGTATGCCGCGCCCGAGGCGAGCGGGCGGCATACCGGATCGCGCGGGGCGGGCGACCCGGAACGGTTCCTCGAGGGGCTCAACCCCCAACAGCGGGCGGCGGTCGTCCACGAAGGCAGCCCGCTGCTCATCATCGCCGGCGCCGGCTCAGGCAAGACCCGGGTGCTGACCCACCGGATCGCCTACCTGCTCGCCGAGCGCGGCGTGCAACCGGGGCAGGTGCTGGCGATCACCTTCACCAACAAGGCCGCCGCGGAGATGCGCGAACGAGTCGAACACCTCGTCGGCGGGCGATCCCGGGCGATGTGGGTGATGACCTTCCACTCGGCCTGCGTGCGAATCCTGCGCCGGGAGATCGAGAAGTTCGGGCTCAAGTCGAGCTTCTCGATCTATGACGCGGCAGACAGTCAGCGGCTGATGGCGATGGTGCTGCGCGACATGGACCTGGACCCCAAGCGCTACAACCCGCGCTCGTTCTCGCATCAGGTGAGCAACCTCAAGAACGAGCTGGTCGACGAGGAGACCTACGCGCGGCGGGTGGGCGGGGATGAGGGCACCCACCACGAGCGGATGATCGCCGAGGCGTATGCCGCCTACCAACGCCGCCTGCGCCAGGCCAATGCCCTGGACTTCGACGACCTCATCATGACGACCGTCCATCTGCTGCAGTCGTTCCCGGACGTCGCCGAGCATTACCGGCGCCGGTTCCGGCATGTCTTGGTCGACGAATATCAGGACACCAACACCGCGCAATACCAACTGGTGCGCGAGCTGGTCGGGGGCGGGGTGGGCTCGGCTGCCGGAGAAGGCGGGTTGCGGGCGGAAGGTGAGCGGGCGGCATACCGGACGGGGAGGGTGGCGCCAGCGACCCCGGCAGGGACCCCGACGGTGCCGCCGGCCGAGCTCGTCGTCGTCGGGGACGCCGATCAGTCGATCTATGCCTTCCGTGGGGCGACGATCCGCAACATCGTCGAGTTCGAGCAGGACTACCCGGACGCGCGGACCATCCTGCTGGAGCAGAACTACCGGTCGACCCAGACCATCCTGCGCGCGGCGAACGCCGTGATCGCCCGCAACCCCGACCGGCGGCCGAAGAACCTGTGGACCGACTCGGGGGACGGGGCGAGCATCGTCGGCTACGTGGGGGACAACGAGCACGACGAGGCGTCGTTCGTCGCGCGGACCATCGACCGGCTCGGGGACGAGCACGGGGTCAAACCCAAGGACGTCGCGGTCTTCTATCGCACCAACGCGCAGAGTCGGGCCGTCGAGGAGGTGTTCGTCCGGGTCGGGTTGCCCTACAAGGTGGTGGGCGGGACCCGCTTCTATGAGCGCAAGGAGGTCAAGGATGCCTTGGCCTATCTGCGGGTCATCTCGAACCCGACCGACGCGGTCAACCTGCGGCGGATCCTCAACACCCCGCGCCGAGGCATCGGCGAGCGGGCCGAAGCGTGCGTGGCGGCGTTGGCCGACCGGGAGCGAATCCCGTTCGTGGCGGCGCTCGGACGGGCGGCGGACGCGCCGGGGATCGCGACCCGCTCGGTCGCGGCGATCGAGGCCTTCACCCGGCTGCTGGAGGATCTGCGGGTCGTTTTCGAGGGAGGGTCCGGCGTGGCCGGGCTGTTGGAGGCCGTGCTGGAGCAGAGCGGCTATCTGCGCGAGCTGAGGGCCAGCCCCGACCCCCAGGACGAGACGCGTGTCGAGAACCTCGCCGAACTTGTTGCCGTGGCACAGGAATTCGACGAGGGTCGTGCGGAGGCGGGCGAGCCGGCCAGCCTGGAGGACTTCCTCGAGCAGGTGTCGCTCGTGGCTGACGCCGACGAGATTCCCGATGCCGACGTGGAAAGTGGGGGAGTCGTCACCCTCATGACGTTGCACACGGCGAAGGGGCTGGAGTTCCCCGTCGTGTTCGTCACGGGGCTCGAGGACGGCACCTTCCCGCATCTGCGCTCGCTCGCCGATCCCAAGGAGCTGGAGGAGGAACGGCGGCTGGCCTACGTCGGGATCACCCGGGCTCGCGAGCGGCTCCACCTGTCCCGCGCTGCGGTGCGTTCGGCCTGGGGCCAACCGCAGTACTTCCCCGGGTCGCGGTTCCTCGACGAGATCCCCCGCGAGCTGGTCGCGTGGGAGCGGGAGGCCGCCGCATCGGACTCGGCACGCTACGGGCGGCGCAGTTCCGAACCCGCTGTGGCCACGCTTGCGGCCCGTCCGGGCGTGCGTTCGCCGGGCAATCGCATCGCACCGGCGCTCGCCGCTGGCGACCGAGTCAGCCATGATTCGTTCGGGCTCGGCACGGTGCTGCGGGTCGAGGGCGAGGGGGAGCGGGCGCTCGCTCACGTCGATTTCGGTGCGTCCGTAGGCGTCAAGCGGCTGCTGCTGCGTTACGCACCGGTCGAGAAACTCTGACCTCACCGCGTGCGCGTGGTTCCCCCAGAGACGCCGGTATGCCGCGGCATACGCCCGCGTGCGGGGAGGGGCCTCAGAGCGGGGCGCCGTGCGCCTTTAGCCACGGTGCTGGCGCGACGGGGGCTCCGCCGCCAGGGTGGATTTCCAAGTGCAGGTGAGGGCCGGTCGAGTGTCCGGTGTTGCCGCTCAGAGCGATCAACTCACCGGTAGACACCTTCTGACCCTCGGTCACCTTCAGTTTGCTGTTGTGGCCGTAGTAGGAGACGGTGCCGTCCCAGTGCCGGATCTCCACTTTGTAGCCGTAACCGCCCTGCCAACCGGCAAAGATGACCACTCCGCTGGAAATCGCGTGCACGGCCGTCCCGATCGGGCACGCCATGTCCTGTCCAGCGTGCAAGCGGCCCCACCGCCAGCCGAACGGTGAACTGAGGCGGTAGGTCGTCGTGATCGGGTTGACCCAGGACTTGGGGCCGATCGGCCCGCTGTACATCGCGTCGGCGGAGGCCTTAACCGATGCATCCGCGCCCGCGATGGTGACCTTGACTGGAGCCGCCGCGGCGCTCAGGGCGGCCTCGGTTTCCGCGCGCTTGGCGTTCTCCGCGGTGACCGCATCCAACCGGCTGCGCTCAGTGTCGCGGGCGACCCGGTCCTGCACTCCGCGCGCGAGGGCGGCTGTAGCAGATGACTTGTCGTCAGTGAGCTCAGCGCGGTCGGTGGCAGCATCGTCGACAGGTGTGGCTCCGGCGGTCACGCTGCTGCTGGCCAAGGTCATCGGCGCGCCGTTGGTCATCGACACGATGGCCAGGGTGGCGGTCGTCGGGAGCACGAGACCCGTGCCGACAATCCGAGGGCTTAGCGAGGATCGCCGCCGGGCGCGGTGGCGCCCACGGTACTTGGCGTCGGTCACGTCGTCGTCTCTCCCGCTGCTTGGACTGGCCTGGTGGAGACTAGCGTGATGTATTCGTTATCTCCAAGTCGGCGTCCATGCGGCGGACCGTGGCAGCGACCCGGCGCAGGAATGTCGCGAGAGTCAAGTGACGAGGGTCACACAGCGACCCACAAATGGGCGTTTCGGTAGAGTGCTGCCATGAGTGACTCTCCGCTTCGCGTCGTCGTTGCCAAACCTGGCCTTGATGGGCACGACAGGGGCGCCAAGGTCGTGGCCCGGGCGTTGCGCGACGCAGGCATGGAGGTCGTCTACACGGGACTGCATCAGACGCCGGAACAGATCGTCGAGGCGGCTATTCAAGAGGACGCCGATGCGGTCGGCCTGTCCGTTTTATCCGGGGCGCACATGACGCTCTTCGCCAAGGTCATCGCGTTGCTCAAGGCCCGTGACGCACAGGACATCGTCGTCTTCGGTGGGGGCATCATCCCGGACGGGGACATCCCTGAGTTGCAGGCTCTGGGAGTGGCCAAGGTCTTCACCCCGGGCGCGGCGACGCACGAAATCGTCGACTGGGTCCGGTCGAACATCGAGCATCACTAACCCAGGTATGGCGTCAGGGCGCCAACGTTAAAAAGTTGGTAAGGAAACCCCCAACTGGACTTGCCGACCCGGTCGCAGGCCCCATTATTGGTGTCAGACGTCGTCGACACCTCCCCCCCAGGCGCCGACCCGTCGAGTCGAGAACGAAGTGGATGGGCCCCCGGTACTCCCGCATCCCGGGCGAGGCCCTCGTGCCGGCAACGGTGCTCGCTGACTTGATCAGCGCGTTCGCTTCACGACGTTGGTTGTGGGGCCACGGGCTTTCCGTGGCCCCACAACCACGTTTCGGCGGGTCGCCTGACCCTCGTTGGGTGCCCGCATAGGCTGACCAGATGATTCGCATCCCGGTTGCCTGGTGCGCGGTCCTCGCGTTGGCCGCCGGCTGCACGGCCACCATGCCAGAGCCTCCTCCTGGGCCCGCAGCCGATGTTGGCCAGCGGAGCGCGTCGGGGGATGCCACGGCCTCGACGGTTGCAGGCACGTCATCCGCGACGATCACTCCCGGGAGCTCTCTCTTGGCCACCGGCGTCGTGCTCGCCGTAAAGATCGACAACACCGGCCCGGCCCGGCCACGGGTAGGGCTGGACGCGGCCGACATCGTCTACGTCGAGCCCGTCGAGGCCGGGCTGACCAGGCTCCTGGCCATCTTCTCGTCGACGAAGCCACCCGAAGTCGGCCCGATCCGCAGCGCCCGAGAATCCGACGCCACGCTGCTCGCCAACTACGGTCGAGTGGCGTTCGCCTACTCCGGCGCTTCGACGATCACGGCGACCGCTATCGCCGGAGGGAGCCAGGTCAACGTGTCGATGGACGCGGGGGCCTTGGGCTATCGCCGGGATCGCTCGCGACCTGCGCCGTACAACGTGATGGGTGACCCGGCCGCCCTGATCGCCAGAGCTGGGGGCAGCGTCTCGGCGGGTGACATCGGCTTCCGCGTTGGCCCCGTAGCGCCCGGCTCCCGACCAGCGACCTCGGTGAGCACGGCATACTCATCGGCCCGAATTGGGTTCACCTGGGACGCGGCGGTTGGGCGCTATCTCATGACGACGGACGGCAAGCCCGAGGTAACGGCGGCCGGCGTCCGGATGGGGGCGGCCACCGTCGTGGTCCAGATCGTTCGAACGCACTTGTCGGCCAACCGCGACGTCAACGGAGTGGCGACCCCCGTCCTCGACGTGGTCGGCTCCGGTGCCGTGCAGGTCCTGCGGGATGGTCAGCTCAGCACCGGCCGCTGGTCGCGATCCAGCGCGACGTCGCCGACGGAACTCACCACGTCGACGGGGGGCCAGATCACTGTGGCCCCGGGCCCACTGTTCGTGTTGCTCGTCCCTGAAGGCCAGTCGGTCAACGTGCCTTGAGGGGCGCTTGATCACGCTCGGGTCGCCGAGTCCGTGAGATTGGTCATGGCCGGCGTTCCGGCCACTGATGCAGCCGAACTCGTGCACTAGAGTCCGAATGCTGTCCGAGCGCCCCCGCGTGCGGCGGCTCGGCCGGTCACCCCTTCGACGACGAGGACGGACGCCCGTGGATCTGTACGAGTACCAGGCACGTGACATGTTCGAGGCACACGGGGTCCCCGTGTTGGGCGGCGAGGTGGCCGAAACGCCCGAACAGGCCCGGGCCGCAGCGGAGCGCATCGGGGCCAAGAGCGGCGGCGTGGTCGTCGTCAAGGCTCAGGTCAAGACCGGTGGCCGCGGCAAGGCCGGAGGCGTCAAGGTCGCCAAGTCCCCTGAGGAAGCGCAGTCGCTCGCCGCGCAGATCCTCGGCATGGACATCAAGGGCCACACGGTCAAGAAGGTCATGATCGCCCAAGGCGCCAAGATCGCCGAGGAGTACTACTTCTCGATGCTGCTCGACCGGGCCAACCGGTCCTACTTGGCGATGTGCAGCAAAGAAGGCGGCATGGATATCGAAACCTTGGCCGTCGAACACCCCGAGAAGCTCGCCCGGATCGAGGTCGACCCGATCGACGGACTCAACGCGGCCAAGGCGCGGGAGATCATCACCGCGGCGGGCTTCGACGAGGGCGACTGGCCCGCGCTGGAGCACGTGCTCGTCCGGCTGGGCGCGGTGTATGCCGCCGAGGACGCCACACTCGTCGAGGTCAACCCACTGGTCAAGACCGAGGACGGCCAGATCGTCGCCCTCGATGGCAAGGTCACCCTCGACAACAACGCGTCGTTCCGCCACCCCGACCACGAGGCGCTCGTGGACCACTCCGTGACCGACCCGCTCGAGGTCCTGGCCATCGAGAAGGACCTCAACTACGTCAAGCTGGACGGCAACATCGGCATTATCGGCAACGGCGCCGGCCTGGTCATGTCGACTCTCGACGTGGTCGCCTACGCCGGCGAGGAGTTCACCGCGCGCGACGGCAGCCACCCCCGCCCGGCGAACTTCCTGGACATCGGTGGCGGCGCTGACGCCAACGTCATGGCCAACGGTCTGGACGTCATCTTCGAGGACGCCCAGGTCAAGGCGGTCTTCGTGAACGTCTTCGGTGGCATCACCGCGTGTGACCAGGTCGCCGACGGCATCATCAAGGCCTATGAGATCCTCGCCAGCCACGGCAAGCACCCCAAGCCGCTGGTCGTCCGGTTGGACGGCAACAACGCCGAGAAGGGTCGGGAGATCCTTGACGGAGCCGGGCTGCCCCAACTGGAGCGGGTCGACACTATGGACGGCGCGGCCCGCCGCGTCGCCGAGCTCGCGGCGCACGCCGTCTGACCCGGACAAGACCAAGGACAAGGAACACTCGACATGGCGATCTTCCTCACCCGTGACTCCAAGGTCATCGTTCAAGGCATGACTGGCTCGGAGGGTATGAAGCACACGACTCGGATGCTCGCATCGGGCACCCAGATCGTCGGCGGAGTCAACCCACGCAAGGCCGGCACGACGGTCGACTTCCCCGGCGGCGTCCAAGTCCCGGTGTTCGGCACTGTCGCCGACGCTATCTCGGCCACCGGAGCCAACGTCTCGGTCATCTTCGTCCCGGCCGCCTTTACGAAGGCCGCGGTCGTCGAAGCCGTCGACGCCAAGATCCCGCTCGCGGTCGTCATCACCGAAGGCGTCGCGGTCAAGGACACCGCTGAGTTCTTCGAATACGCTCAGAAAGCTGGCACCACGCGGCTCATCGGCCCAAACTGCCCCGGCCTCATCACGCCCGGTCAGGCCAACGCCGGCATCATCCCAGCCGACATCTCCGGCCCGGGACGGATCGGCCTGGTCTCCAAGTCGGGCACGTTGACCTACCAGATGATGTTCGAGCTGCGCGACTTCGGCTTCTCGACCGCCGTGGGGATCGGTGGAGACCCGATCATCGGGACGACCCACATCGACTGCCTCCAGGCATTCCAGGACGACCCCGACACCGACGCGATCGTCATGATTGGGGAGATCGGCGGCGACGCGGAGGAGCGGGCAGCGGCATACATCGCGGCCAACGTCACCAAACCGGTGGTGGGCTACGTCGCGGGTTTCACCGCCCCCGAAGGCAAGACGATGGGCCACGCCGGCGCGATCGTGAGCGGCTCCAAGGGCACTGCGGCTGCCAAGGCCGAGGCACTGGAAGCCGCGGGCGTCAAGGTGGGCAAGACCCCGTCGGCCACCGCTGCGCTCATGCGCGAGATCATGCAGGGCCTGCAGGGCTGACCGACCACACTGCCGCTGCACTGGAGGGCGCGTTCGGGATCTCCCGGCGCGCCCTCCGGCGTCGGGGGCGCCAACGGGCGACGATAGACCGACGATGAGCCTCATAGAACGAGTTCGCACCACAGTCACCGCAACGCTGGAGACTGTCGAATTGCTACGCGAGCAGCCGCAGCCTCTTCGGGGGTGGGTCAGCGGCGCGGTGGCAGTCGCCGTTCCGTGGCTGGTCACTGTCGCCTTGGCGGTACTCATCTGGGCAGTCACCCCCGGCAGCGACAGCCCCTGGGGTCAGGTCATCGGGATCGGTAGCGCCGGTTGGTTCCTCGGCACGGGCGGCACAATCGCGGTCGACGGCGTTGTCGTCGGGATCGTGCCGCTGCTCGTGTGGGGGCTGGCGGCGTGGTTCACGGCATACCAACTGCGTCACCTGAGCGCGAACATGGGCCAGGCGCCCCGATTCCTCCTGCCGGGCTTCCTCGGCGGGTATGCCGCGGCCGCGGCAGTCGTCGCGTTGTTCACCTTCGCGGGGCCGGTGCGACCGACCTTGGCGGGGCTGTTTGGGGTGTTGTCAGTGCCGGCGGTCGCGGTCGGTGCCGTCGTGCTGCTCGACGACGCGGAGCTCGCCGCTCGGCTGCCGCCCTGGGTTGATCGGGCGCTCCGCCCAGCCGGGTGGGGGTTGGTGGCGCTCGCTGTGCTGGGTGGGCTCCTGCTGCTCATCATGGTCGTCGTGCGTTGGCCCACGGTCAGTTCTCTGCATGCCGCGGTCGGTGCGCAGGGGGCTGGGGCGCTGGGGTTGCTCGTCGGGCAGCTGCTCTTCGTGCCGGACCTTGCCGTGTGGGCGGTGAGCTTAATCGCCGGGCCTGGCTTCCAGGTCGCCGCGGGAGGGACGGTCAGCGTGTCCGGTGCCGCGCCCGGGCTGTTGCCGATGATCCCCGTGCTCGGCGTGGTGCCATCGGACAGCCACTATCCGGCGTGGGTGAGCTTGGTGGTGCTGCTTCCGGTGGGCGTCGGAGCCCTCGTGGCGTGGCACGCCGGCCGGCAATGGACCCGCCTGGCGCGCTGGCAGGACAAGGCCCGAACCACGGCCGCAGCGGTGCTTCTCGTGTGCCTGGTCGTGCTGGGGTCAGCGGTCTTGGCCAGCGGTCCGGTGGGATCACATCGATTGGAGCACGTCGGTCCAGCACCTGGGGCTCTGCTGGGTGCGCTGTTCGCGGAGATCACCCTGGGGGCCTTGATCAGCATGGCGTTCGACATGGTCCGCCGCCGATGGGTGCGGTGAGCCGCCTAGACCTGAGGAGCGCGGCCCCTCGGGTAGTCTTTGGCTGCTTCGCGGACGGCAGGATGGACGGGCGTCGCCTCGGCGAACGGCCGCACGGTGTGGCCGGATGGCGGAGCCCATGCATCCGACCGCACTGCACGCGAGGGCCGCACGACAGATGAGCAACACGGCGATCTTCCAGTCCCCGGGCTCCGGAGGTGGGCTGCTCGACGTCTTCCATCGCCGATACCTGCTGCGGCTGCTGGTCCACAAGGAGCTCAAAGCCCGATATCACGGGTCTGTGCTGGGCATGTTGTGGTCCTACATCAAGCCAGCCGTTCAGTTCGCGGTCTTCTATTTCGTCATCGGCGTCTTCTTCAAGATGAACTACGCGGTCGACAGCTACGCTGTCTACCTGTTCTCCGGAATCGTCGCTATGAATTTCTTCAGCGAGGCCTTCGGCAACGCCACTCGGTCCATCACCGGCAACTGGGCCTTGGTCAAGAAAATATACCTGCCCCGCGAATTGTTCCCTGTCGCGTCAGTGTTCGTCTCGTTCACGCACTTTATCCCCCAGGTCCTCGTCCTCATCGTCGGGTGTCTTGTCACCGGATGGCACCCCACGATCTGGCAGTTGGCGGCAGGAGTGGGTGGTTTCCTCGTGTTGGCGGTCTTCGCGCTCGGACTCGGGTTGATCTTCGGGGCCCTCAACGTGGTCTTCCGGGATTTCGAGAACGTCGTCGATCTCATCCTCATGGTGGCCACGTGGGGCTCGCCAGTGATCTATACGTGGACGGCGGTGCGTGACGCACTCGGTGACGGTGTGCTCTGGTGGCTTTATCAGTCCAACCCGCTGACCACTGTCGTCGAGATCTTTCACTGGACGTTCTGGTACCCCACGACCGACGGATCGTCCACCAGCCCAAGTCAGATGCCTATGTTCGTCGGCATTGCGACCGCGTTGGCCGTCATCACGCTGGCCGTCGGTCAGCTCGTCTTTCGCCGCTTGGACGGCCGTTTCGCGCAGGAGCTGTGATGGCTGTCGACCGCGATCTGGACCGGATCCGTATCGACCGGGTGAGCAAGCACTTCACCCTGCGACATACCCGAGCGGTAAAGGAGATCTTCGTCAAGGGCCTGCAAGGTCGGCGTCGGGAGTTGACCGAGCAGTTCACCGCGCTGCGGGAGGTATCTCTGTCGGTGGCTGAGGGGGAGGCCATCGCCCTCCTCGGGCGCAATGGGTCCGGAAAATCCACCTTACTCAAGCTCATTTCGGGTGTCATGGGGGCCGACGAAGGCGCCATCGCCGTGCGCGGGAACGTCGCCGGTCTCATCGATGTCGGGGCCGGATTCCACCCGGACCTCACCGGGCGCGAGAACATCTTCCTCAACGGCGCCATCCTCGGCATGACCGAGGCCAAGATCCGCCGCGAGTTCGATCGGATCGTGGCCTTCAGCGAGATCGAGGAGTTCATCGACACCGAGGTGAAGTTCTACTCCTCGGGGATGTTCCTGCGTTTGGCGTTCGCCGTGGCGGTCCACACCGACCCGGACATCTTCCTCGTCGACGAGATCCTCGCGGTCGGCGACGAACCGTTCCAGCACAAGTGCCTCGATCGAATCCGGGAACTACGCGACGAGGGGAAATGTCTCGTCATCGTCAGCCACGATCTGGACATGGTGTCGAAATTCACCGAACGCGGGATCGTGCTCGAGCGGGGCCGGATGATCCATGACGGCCCCATTGGGGATGCGGTAGCTCTGCTTCGTCAGCGATCCGAGGGTTGACCGGCCGGTCGCGCTGAACGCGCCATAGCCCACGGCATACAGTGGGGTTCCACCCCGAGAAGCGAGAAGGCGAGGACCGTGACCGACTTCATCCCCTTCGCGCTGCCGGATATCGGTGAGGCGGAGATCGAAGCCGTCGTCGCGACGATGCGCTCCGGGTGGCTGACCACAGGTCCCAACGCCGCGGCGCTCGAGCGCGAGTTCGTCGAGGCGCTGGCCCCGACGCGCCACGTGCGCGAAGCGACTGTTCAGGGAGTCGCCGTCAACTCGGCAACGGCGGGACTTCATCTGGTGTTGGAAGCACTGGGGATCGGCCCGGGCGACGAGGTGATCGTGCCAACCTGGACGTTCACGGCGACGGCCGAAGTCGTCCGTTACCTCGGAGCGACCCCCGTCCTTGTCGACGTCCACCCGGACACCCTGAACATCGACCTCGATCGCGCAGCCGAAGCCGTCACCCCCCGGACCAAGGCGGTCATGCCCGTTCACTTCGCCGGCCTGCCGGTGGCGCGGGCTGAGCTCGCGGAGTTCGCCTCGGCTTATGGGCTTCGGGTTGTCGAGGACGCGGCTCACTCCCACCCGGTCGACTCGGAGGGTATGCCGGTCGGTCTCGGGGCCAGCGACGCCGTTGTGTTCAGCTTCTACGCCACCAAGACGATGACCTCGGGTGAGGGCGGCATGATCGTGAGCGCCGACTCCGACCTCGTCACGCGGATGCGCACCATGCGACTGCACGGGATCAGCCGGGACGTGTTCAGCCGCTATACCTCGACGGCGCCGTCCTGGCATTACGAGGTGGTGGCACCCGGGTTCAAGTACAACCTCACCGACGTGGCCGCTGCGATGGCTCGCGTCCAACTCACTCGCTCGGTGGCGATGCGAGAGCGCCGCTCGGCCATCGCCGCCCGCTACGACGACGTCCTTGCCGGGCTCCCAGTGCGATTGCCTTCCCGTCCGGCCCATCCGCAGACCCACCATGCCTGGCATCTCTATGTGCTGCGGCTGACCGAGGATGCGTCGATGGGTCGTGACGAGTTCATCCAGCGAATGTCCGATGCCGGGGTCGGGACGTCTGTGCACTTCATCCCGCTGCATCACCACCCCTACTGGCGAGACCTCCGGGGCCCGGATGCTGCGCCGCTTCCGGTCGCCGATGCCCAATTCAAGTGCGCGGTGAGCATCCCGATCTTCTCCTCGATGAGTGACCAGCAGGTGGAGCGAGTCGGCGAGACCGTACGGGCGGTGTTGGAGGGCAGGGCGTGACTGATCGAGCTGCTGCAGGTATGCCGCCTGCAACCCGGTTGGATGCGAAACGGGCCTTTGACGTCATCGTGTCCGGCGCGACGCTGGCCGTGCTCTCCCCGGCGTTGGCGGTCATCGCCGCACTGGTCAAGCGGGACGACCCCTCGGGGCCCGTCCTGTTTACCCAAGAACGGGTCGGGCGGGGCGGCATGCCGTTCCGGATCCACAAGTTCCGGACCATGCGCCCGGACTCTCCGGGACTTCAGGTGACATCCGACGGGGACCCCAGGGTGACCCGCATCGGTGCGATTCTGCGTAAGACCAAGCTGGATGAGCTGCCTCAGCTCTGGGATGTCTTCGTCGGGCGGATGAGCCTGGTTGGCCCCCGGCCTGAAGTGCCGAAATACGTCGGCCTCTGGCCGGAACAGCACCGTGACCTCATTCTGTCGGTGCGTCCGGGGATCACCGACCCCGCGAGTGTGCGGTGGCGCAACGAGTCGGAAGAGCTCGCCCAGGCGGCCGATCCGGAGGCCCACTATGTCGAGGTGTTGCTTCCGCAGAAGGCGGCCATGTATGCCGAGTACGTCCGGACCCGTTCGTTCTGGGGCGACGTCGTCGTCCTGCTCAAGACTGCAGCGGCCGTCGGGCGCGGATGACCCGCGAAAGGGATCACCATGACGGTTCGCATAGCCCCGACAGCCGATGTTTCGCCGGAGGCGCGCGTCGGTGACGGCAGCGCCATCTGGCACCTTGCCCAGGTGCGCGAGGACGCCCTGCTTGGGGCCAACTGCATCGTGGGGCGTGGTGCCTACGTGGGCACGGGCGTCGTCATCGGCGACAACTGCAAGCTTCAGAACTACGCACTCGTCTACGAGCCAGCCCGGCTGGGCGCCGGGGTGTTCGTCGGACCGGCCGCGTGCTTCACCAACGACCACTACCCCCGGGCGGTCACGCCGAGCGGTGACCTGAAGACCGGCGCCGACTGGGAGCCCGTCGGCGTGACCTGCCTTGACGGATGCTCCATAGGTGCCCGAGCTGTGTGTGTGGCCCCAGTGACGATCGGTCGTTGGTCGATGGTGGCCGCGGGGTCAGTGGTCGTCACCGACGTCCCCGACTTTGCCCTGGTCGCTGGAGTGCCGGCGCGACAGTTGGGCTGGGTGGGACGCGCGGGGGTGCCGTTGACCCAGGCCGGACCCGGCCGCTGGACCTGCCCGCGCACCGGCGCGGCATACCTCGAGCGCGACGGACAGCTCACGGAGGCGAACCAATGACCGAGTTCATCCCACCTGCCAAGCCAATTGTCGGCGACGACGAGATCGCCGCGGTTAGCCGGGTCATCCGCTCCGGGATGCTCGCGCAGGGGCCGGAGGTGAAGGCGTTCGAGGAGGAATTCGCCGCACATTTCCGCCTGGGTCGCGCGGTTGTCGCTGTCAACTCCGGCACTGCCGGATTGCATTTGGGATTGCTGGCCAGCGGCGTTGGCGTGGGTGACGAGGTCATCGTCCCGTCGTTCACCTTCGCTGCAACAGCCAACTCGGTGGCACTCACCGGAGCGACTCCGGTCTTCGCCGACATCGAACGGGACACCTTCTGCTTGGACCCTGCGTCGGTGGAGGGCGCGATGACAGAGCGAACGGTCGGGATCCTGCCCGTGCATCTCTACGGTCACCCGGCCAGCATGACGGGCTTGCGCGAGGTGGCCGACCGGCACGGCGTGCGCCTCTTCGAGGACGCAGCCCAAGCTCACGGGGCGTCGCTGCACGGGACCCCGGTCGGCGCGTTCGGGCACTTCGCGATGTTTTCCCTCTATCCCACCAAGAACATGACCTCGGGAGAGGGTGGCATGGTCGCGGTGGCCGATGCCCAGACCGAGCGGCTAATGCGTCTGTTTCGCAATCAGGGCATGGAGCGACAGTACGAAAACGAGGTCGTGGGGTTCAACGCCCGGATGACCGATGTGCACGCGGCAATCGGCCGGGTCCAACTGACCAAGGTCGCCGCCTGGACGGCCCAGCGGCAGGCGAACGCGGCATACCTGTCCGAGCATCTCACCGGAGTGGCCACCCCGACGGTCCGACCAGGCGCAGTCCACGTCTACCACCAATACACGATCCGGGTGCACTCTGACCGGGACGGGCTGGCCAAGGCGCTGCGTGAGGAGTATGGCGTCGGGTCGGGGATGTTCTACCCGGTGCCCAACCATCGGTTGGCCCCCTTCGGCCACGACGTCGACCTGCCGGAAACGGAGCTCGCGGCCCGCGAGTGCCTCTCGTTGCCGGTCCATCCGTCCTTATCGGCAGCCGATCTCGAGCGCATCGTCACGGCCGTCAACGCCCTCGCCCGGGCCGGATCCTGATGGGCGTCGCCGGCGAGTTCGCCGGGCCGCTGGCCTTCGGCTTCGTGGTCTGGGTGCTGGGATTCGGGGCGGCACTCCTTGCGGGAGTGCGGGATTACCGGCTCGCCGTGGCGCTCGGCGTTCCTGTCACGGTCGTGGCCGTCATGGGATCGACGCTCGTCCATGTGGTCTTGCCCCTTCGCTTCGGGTGGGCCACGCCCATCGCGGTGCTCGTGCTCGGCGCCGGCGTCGTGCGCCTGGCGTTCCGCGGCCGGGCGCTTGGCTCCCGTTGGCAGGATGGGCCCGGCCCGCACCGGGGCTCCGCGCCGGGAGGGCGATCGCATCGCCACGCTGGTGCGGCACTGCGGTTGGCCCTCGTGCTCGGTGTCTGCTTGTCCGGGGCCTACCTAGCGGTCTTCTTGGCCTGCGGACAGAGTTGGGAGACCGTATCGCAGACTTGGGATGCGCTCTTCGACGCGAATGCCACCCGTGCCGTATACCAAACGGGAGTGGTGGACCCCCTGCGGATCTCGGACTTCGCCTATCCCACCCCCATCCACACGTATTACCCCTCGACCTTCCATGCCCTCGGCTCGTTGCAGATGACACTGACCGGGTCTGACGCTGTCGTGGCAACCAACGTCGTCGCCGGGTTGTTGGCGGGCTGCCTCTGGCCCAGTGTCGCCGTGCTCGCCGCCTGGGTCGTGCTGGGGCCGGACAACCCCCGCCCGGAGATGGTGGCGCTGCTCAGCGGGGGCTTCTGGTCGATGCCGTGGGCGCCGCTGGGCTGGGGGGTTCTATGGGCCTCGGCGTTGTCCGCGGCGTTTGTCCCGCTCGTCGCAGCCGGGGTGGTCGTCGTCATGACGGGATCTCCCGTGCTGGGTCGCCGGGGCGCAGGTGTGCTCGCGGTCGCCGGCCTGCTGGCTGTTGCGGCGCTCCATCCTCGGATCGGCATCATCGCTGGACTGTTGGTCTTCGGCACCGGGATCTGCTGGGCGGTGCCGCGGGTGTTGACCTTGGCGCGGGCCCGGGCGTGGGGGTGGGCCATCACCCTGGCCGGTGCGGTTCTGGTGTCGTCGGGAGTGTTGTTCGTCTTCTTCCGCCGGTTCGGGCGCGGCAGCAGCCAGTTTGACGGACGGCTGTGGCCAGTCGAGCGACCTGCCGCTCTGGAAGTGCTCGGCTATCTCGTCAACGGTCCCGGTGGCTCCGTTCCCCAGCTCGTCACCGCTGTCGCCGTCGCTATCGGCCTGGCGGTGGCCTGGCGCAAACCGGCGCTGCGGCCGTTGGCCGTCTTCGCGACGGGGGCCGTCGTGCTCGACATCCTCACGGCCACGGTCCGCCAGGTCTGGGTCTTCGACATCGTTGCGCGGTTTTGGTACAACGACCGGGTGCGCACCTCGGCCGTAGCTGCCGGCGGGCTTGTCGTTGTCGCGGCGGTTGGGTGGCGCGCGATGACCGGGTGGTGGACGGAGCGACAGCGGGCTCGGTCAATACGGTCCTGGCGTGGCGCCGCGGCATACCCAGCCGCTGCCGCCGCGCTCGCCTTTGTTCTGGGGACCGGGTTTGCCGTCCCATACCTCTCGCTGCGCTACGTGGACTCCGCCAACGACCCCTCGCTCAGTGTCGTCACGCAGGAGGAGATCGAGGCGTTCCGGCGGGTGGCCGAGATCGTGCCAGAGGGGGACCGGATCCTCAACAACGCCAACGATGGTTCGGCCCTGCTCTACGCCTACGTCAACCGGAAGCCGACCCTGCTCATCGCCGGGCTGGCCGGCAGCACCCCCAACTCGGAGTACCTGCGCGACCAGCTCATCCTCCTTGAGCCATCGAACATCTGCAAGAGAATGCAGGACGACGGGATCCGATGGGTCATCAACAATGGCCGAGCCTTCGCCAACGGAGTGATCGATGAGGCGACGTCCCCTCGGCTGCAGATCCCACCGGGCTTCCCGTTGATGACCGAGCGGATGCGGATAGGGCATACGGTGCTCTTCGAGCTCACCGGCTGCCGGGCCTGAGCACGCCGGGTTGCCCCGACCCAACCGTGACCGGGCGGTAGCCTTGGCGCCGTGCCCACGACACCGCAGAGTCCTCGACCGGCGACGTCATCGACGGGGCAGACCGACGCATCGTCGGCGACCGACGTGGTCGACATCGTCGGTTACCTCGCGAGACTGCGACGGTATGCCGTCCCCGCGCTTCTCGTCGCGGCGCTCGTCTTCGCCGGCGCCTTCTTGTTGTCCGGCCGCACGGTCGAGACGAGTGGGACGATAGTCGACACCCGGATTGCTGTCCTGCCTCCAGCTGGGAAGGCCGCCGATGTGGCCTTGACCGACGTGCGCGTTGCGGCCGCCTCGTATGCCGCGACCCTGGACTCCACGCCCCTGCTGGTTCAGGTTGCGGCCGAACCCGGTCGCAACTGGACGCCGTCCAGGGTTCAGGGCGCCATGACCAGGGTCTTGCTCACGGACTCGCTGCTCATCGACCTCCACGTGCAAAGTTCGAGCATCGAGGACGGCATAGCGATGAGTAGGGCTCTGGTCGCGGCGTTGGAAGACCAGGCCCCCAAGCAACTGGGTCTGACCCTTGCCGGCGCCGCACCGGAGGTGAGGGTGGTGTTCGGCCCTGAAAGAGCGCTAGCCCCTGCCGCGACGAGCCGGTCAAGTCTTCAGTCGACCATCCTGGCCGGTTTCGGAGCGGCGGTCGCGGGATTCCTCGTGGCTGCGGGTTTGGCGGCATGGTCGGACCGCCGCAAGGTCACCCGCTGATCCGGGTCATCTTGGACCGAGCCCTCCCAGGCTGCACGAGGCTGGCCGCCGTGACGATGACCGTGACGAACACGTAGGGCAGCAGTCTGCTGGCAACGACGCCAGTAACCGGGAGCGCAACGGCCAGCGCGAGCACCCCGACGTGGGCCCAGTCGTGCGAAGGTGTCCGGCCAAGGCCCACGTCGCGCACGAGAGTCAGCCACCACCCCAGGGCTACCACGAGCCCGATCACACCAAAGTTCAGGGCCACTTCGAGGAGCACGTTGTGGGGGTCCATGAGCAGCCCAGGGTAGGCCGCCTCGGTCACCGCCGCGTAGTGGGTCGCCGAACCGTAGCCGACCGTGGCCGTCCACGGGTTGGCCGCCCACAACGTGAGGGAGTTGTCCAGGATCGCTTGGCGGGTCGCAGTGCTGTGGTCCTGGACATAGGGACTTGACCACAACCACAACGCGATCGGAGTCAGGACCAGCACGACGATTCCGACCCGACCCGGGCTGACCATTCGGGGGCGGACCCTGCGGACTGCCATGACGGCCACGAGGCCACCCGCGAGCGCTCCGGCGCCCAGCGCCCCGCGCGAGCCCATCACCAACACCAGCGCGACCGACGAACCGAGAACGCTCCATCGGGCCAACCCGAGAAAGGGGTGAACCCGGGGGACGAAGAGGATGTGGGCGAAGAGCAGGACGGCAAGCATCGCGAGCGCCAGGCAGTAGTCGTTGTAGTTGCTGTAGACCGCCATAGTCACCCAGCGGCTGGCCGCGGCATGTTCGGCCATCGAGGATGAGGGGCTGAGCAGAACGATGAGTTTGATTCCGGTGACGATCTCGCCTACTCCGATGGCCCAGACCAGCACCAGGCCCCCGGTCAGACCGGTGACAAGGCGCCGGACCTGTCGCCGCGGGTCCGGCGTGGCGAGCACGCCCAGGACGAAGAGGCACTGCGCCGTCACCGGCCAGAGATAGCTCGAGCCGAATCCCGTGGCGGATCCCTCCACCACCGTGGCAACCCAGGCCGTCGCCGCGCACACGGCAAACACGACGGTCAACGGGCCAGCGCCGAGCCGGACCGTTGGTGACCGGACGAGCAGGGCGGCGCCGAGGGCGGCATACGCCCAATCCAGGCCCGGGACGCGCAACACGCCGAGGGCGACGACAATCGGGACAAGGGCGTGAACCGGGACACGCGAGTGAAGGGGGACGTGCTCGGCGGCGGGCGTCGCGCCACTGACCCGTTCTGGCCTTCTCGTCACAGGTCACCTCGGGGTGTCAGGCTCGCGTCATCGTTGGCATTGCCGAGGACGGCCTCGTCCACTCCGGCCGCCCCTGTGCGCAACCACTGCCGAGCCATGGCAAACCCCATCGCGGCACTGCCGTCGGTGGCTGGCTCATGTCGGCGCGTGTGATCTCGGCGGCGGGCCAGGAACTCGCCGAGCATGGTTTCGGCCCGGAAGAACTGGCGCAAAGCAGCTCCTCGGACTGGGGAGCGGCGTTGCCAGTAGCGGACCTTGGACACTCGGGAGAAGTAGATCCGCACCGCCGGACGGCGGCGCATGCTCGTCCCACCCTCATGTTCGAGCCGGCCATCGACGGGCACCTCGACGACCGCAATGCCATGGGCCAGAGCTCGGTCGGTGATCTCGACGTCGTCCATGAAGAACAGGTCCGGGCGCAAGAACTCGCCGTCACCGGCGAGCACGCGCAGCGCCCCTGCGTTGACTGCCAGCAGGGCGCCCGAGAGGAAGCGGTCCGCTGGGCGGCGGGGGGTGGGGTGCCAGTCGCTGCGGGCCAGATAGTGGCCCATGACCAGCAGCGCGCCGGCACGCGGACGGAAGCCATAGGCCAGCTGGCCTCCCTCAGGCGCGGCGAGGACCGGGCAGTCCCACCCGGCCACGATTTCCGCCAGGTGGTGCAAGGCACTGACCGGCCCGACGATGTCGGGGTTGACCACCAGGACCGCGTCGAGGCCGGCGGGCAGCGCTGCCAACCCGGCGTTGACGCCTGCGGAGTAGCCGACGTTGCGACCTGGGGAGACCACGCGTACGTCCGGCCCGCCATCGAGCAGGTCTCCCGAATTGTCGACGACGACCGTCGGGCAGGTCCGGGCGAACTCCGCGACGATCTCCGGCACGACGCTGGAGCCGTAAAGGACGCAAACGGCTCCCGCGCGGACCCCGTGCGCGGGAGATGGGGCGAGTGGTGGCACAGTCACGCCGACCTCCTTCCCAGGCGCCGCCTCGTCGCCCACCCTATCCGCCGCTTCGTACTCACGATGCGCGGCGCTTGCTCTGCTAGCCTCCCCTGAGGATCCGGTGGACTTGCGACAGAGGGAGATCCGGGGTGTCCAGTACGGCTGCGACACCTGCGGACCGGTTGGCCCGCAACACGGCATACAACGGGCTAGCGCAGTTCCTTCCGCAGCTGGTCGGGCTAGTAACCATTCCCTTCCTCCTCAGTGCGTTGGGTCTGGCGGCCTACGGGGTGTGGGCGCTGGTCAACACCATCGTCGTCGTGTTCGTCGCGCTCGACGGCGGGATCAGCGTCTCAGCTCAGCGGTTCTACGCCCTGTATGCCGCGCAGCGCGAGGAGGATCGGGCCGCGCGGCTCACGGTGAGTGCGCTGGTGCTGTTCACCGGGTTGACCGCCGTGCTCCTGCTCGTGGGTGGGCCGTTCGCCTCGGTCGTCCTGGCCATCGCGGACATGCCCAGCCAGGTCGCCGGTGACGCCGACTTCCTCCTCCGGCGGCTCGGCATCGTCGTCGGGCTCCTGCTCGTCGGCAACCTACTGCTGGGCTACTTGCGGGCACACAACCGTTTTGCCCTGATTGCCTTGGCGACCGCGCTGTCCCAAGGAGCCTTGGGCCTGGTCTTGTGGCTCCATCGGGATTCCCTGACGCTGGCCACGATGTTCCTCGTCCTCATGGCGCAGTTGGGCACCTACGTGACCGTGCTCGCCTTGGGCGCGCGGAGGCACCTGCTGGCGCTGCGCCCCCGATTGGTCGGTCGTGAGCAATGGCAGCAGTTCTGGGCGTTCGCGAGTCGGTCGCTGGTCGGCAACGTCAGCGGGTTGGCGCTGCTGCAGACCGGCCCGTTGTTCGTCGCCGCGTTCTCCCCCATCGAACATGTCGGTTTCCTGGGGGTCGCCAACCAACTCGCCTCCGCGGTCCGCAGCTTCCCGATGTTCACCCTTCCGCCCATCCTCACCGTGGTCACGAGGACATTTGGCTCCGCCGGAGAGGCAGCCGCGGTCCGGTGCGCCAGCGAGTTCAATCGCTGGTGGGTGCCGGTGGTCCTGGGGTATGCCGCCGTGAGCTCAGCGGGGATGTGGTTCGTCACTCGGGGGTTCGCCGGTGCCTTGCCAGTCGCTCAGGCCGCTGCGGTCCTGCTCACGGTCGGATTCGCGGCCAACCTCGTCACGGGGGTAAGCACCGCCTGCCTCAATGCCGTCGGCCGACCGGGCGTGGCCGCGCGCTACAGCGCGGTCAGTGTTATCGCGACGGTCGTGGTGACGGGGCCTGCCGCCATCTTCGGCGGGGCGGTCGGCGCGGCTGCGGCCGTGCTGGTCGTCCAGCTCGGTGCACTGGCCTACTTCCTGCGGCTTCTGCGGGCGGCCCTGCCCGAGTTCGACCGTGGCGGGTCCTCGGTGCACCCAGGTGCGGCCGTCGCCGCGGCAGCAGCCACGGTCGCAGCGAGCTGGCCGACCCTGGGGTTGACCCCCCGAACGCCTTGGGCACTGGTGGCCTCGTTGGCCGCCGTCGGGTTGGGATTCCTGGGGTATGCCGTGCTCGGGCGCCGTTGGCTCGGCCAGCTGCGTGGCCTGCTCCGCGGCGCGTCCTAACCACATCAGTCGGCCGATGGCTCGGTCAGCCGGTCCGTGGGGTCACCGCGTGGGACCGGCACCAGGCCATCGCGGACTGATGATCGGTCACCGTCTCCGCCGGCAGCAGATCGTCGCTGAGCGGCTCCACGACAGCGCTGGTGACCAGAGGGTTCTTCGTCGGGGCCAGGGATTCGGCCTGGGCAACGAGGTCCTCGGTGAGCTTCTCGCCCGGGCGAAGCCCGGTGAAGTCGATCCGGACATCCGAGCGGCCGGACATCTTGATGAGGGCCCGGGCGACGTCCACGATCCGCTGTGGCCGACCCATGTCCAGCACCATGACCTCGCCCCGTCCGGGCGCAGCCGCAGCCGCCTCGAGGACGAGTTGGCAGGCCTCGGGGATGAGCATGAAATAGCGCTCGACATCTGGATGGGTGACGGTGACCGGGCCGCCGCGCTCGATCTGCGCGGTGAATGCGTGCACGACCGAGCCCCGCGAGCCCAGGACGTTGCCGAAGCGGACCGAGACGAACCGGCCTGGGTGGTCCACGGCATACCCGGCTGTGAGCCGCTCAGCGACCCGCTTGCTGTAGCCGAGCATGCAGGTCGGGTCGGCGGCCTTGTCGGTGGAGATGTTGACCACGGTGTCGACACCACTGGCTGCGGCAGCGGCGAGCACGTTGAGGGTGCCGAGGACGTTGGACTTGTAGGCCTCGTAAGGGAACTGCTCAAGTAGCGGCAGGTGCTTGAGGGCTGCGGCATGAAAGACGATGTCGGGGCGGATCTCGTCGAACATCAGCGCGAGGGCCTCGCCGTCGCGGATGTCGACCAACAGCGAACCGTCCCGTTCGAACAGCCCCGGGCGCTTGAGGGATAGCTGGACGGCGTGCAACGCCGACTCATCGCGGTCCAGAGGGTAGAGCGCGGACGGCCCGAACCGCATGATCTGGCGACACAGCTCGGATCCGATCGACCCGCCAGCGCCGGTGACGAGAACCCGTTTCCCGGAGATCGTCTTGGCAATCGCCGAGGTGTCCAACGTGATCGCCCGCCGACCGAGCAGATCGGCCAGATCGAGATTGCGTAGGTCGCCCAAGGACGGCCGGCCAATGAGCTCGGAGACCGGGGGCAAGACGAGAACATCCAGGCCGACATGGTCGGCGCGCTCGCTGAGGTCTCGGAAGAGCTCGCCCTCGGCTGAGGGCATGGCGATGGCCAGCACTTGGGCGCCGTATTCGTCGGCGACATGTTCGAGGTCGTCACGGGTGCCGCGGACCCGGACGCCCTCGACGCTGAGTCGCTGTTTGAGCGGGTCGTCGTCAAGAATTGCCACGGGCAGATACGTCCGGCTCCGATCGCGGACCATGGCCCTCACCAGCTGTCGACCGCCTTCGCCGGCCCCGAAGACAAGGACTCGTTGGGCATCATCGGTGGCTTCAGGATCGACCCCGACCGGGTTGCGGATCTTCCATGAGCGCACCAACAAGCGCAATCCGAGCATCGCCACGAGGGCGAACGGTCCGGCGATGAGCGGGACGCTCTTGGGCACGAGGATCGGTAGAGCCACAAACACCGGGATACACAGGGCAGCGGTGGTGACGGCGACCGTCTTGGCCAGGTCGACGATTTCCTCGAAGGACCCTCGCATGTGTCCGATGGCGTAGGGCCCGAGCAGGAACCCGAAACCCAACTGCAAGATCACGGCCAGCACCGCAGCGATAGCGAACCCGCGCCAGTCGATGGGGGTGAAGCTCAACTCGTATCGCAAGTATGTGGCGCCGACGAGGGCGGCGACCCACACGAGGCAGTCGACGACCGCCCAGGCAAGCCGGAACGGGTGATCGGTCGGTGTGGTTCGTGAAATCGGACGACCCCCGGATCAAGGCCTCGGCGTGGCGAGGGCGGATGGACTCCCCAACGGTACCGAACCGTTGGGGATACCCGCGGGACCTCCCACGTTGCCGACCCGGTCGCCTGGCGTCGGCTAGCCTGGTCCTCATGCCGGCCCGCCATTCCCGCGTCCAGCCGGGGGCCCGGCCGGCCAGCTCTCGATAGTCGGCTGGCATGCGGATCGCCGTCGTCAATAACTTCTTCCCGCCGCGGGTCGGCGGCTCGTCGCACTTGTCCGAGGCTCTGGCCATGGGGTATGCCGGCCGCGGCCACGACGTGCTCGTGATCACCGCGGCATACGGGCAGGCGTCCGCGTGTGAGGAGCGGGATGGGCTGCAGATCTTCCGGCTGCCCGCGGTCATGTTGCCCGAGACCCGGTTTGCGGTGAGTTTCGACCTGTCGTTCGCCAGCCGACCGTCGCTGCCCCGCGACGTGGCCCGGATCCTGGATGGCTTCCGGCCCGACGTCATCCACCAGCACGGGCAGTTCATGGACCTCAGCTGGGCCACTGGAGCCTATGCCCGCCGTCGCGGCATCCCGGTCCTGTTGTCGGTGCACACCCGGTTGGAGAACCCAGCGGCGCTCTATCGGCATACCTTCCGGACCCTCGATGCCACCCTCGTGGCGCCGCGTTTGCGGCGCAATCGGCCGCGGATCGTCGTTATGGACACGCACATGCGCGACTACATCACCAGCAGGTATCGCGGCGGTTACCGCGATCTCGTGCCCATCCCGGTCGGAGTCGACCCGAGTTGGATTCGCGGCGGCGACCCGGCGCGCGGCCGGGCCTTGGCCGAGGTCGGCGATGCGCCCATCCTGCTGTCCATCGGGCACGTCATCCCGCTGCGTGATCGAGTGGGACTCGTCGAGGCCCTTCCAGCTGTGCTGGCTCGACATCCGCAAGCGCGCCTGGTCGTCGCGGGGAAGGTCTACTACGACGTGTTCCTCCGTCGCGCGCAAGAGTTGGGCGTGGCGTATGCCGTGCGCCCCCTGGGCGCGGTGCCCAAGGCGAGCATCCCGGATCTGTTGGCTGCGGCCACCCTGGAAAGCCATGAACAGGGCGACGGCATGGGCACGGCAACGCTGGAAGCGATGGCGGCCGGCGTGCCGGTCGTCGGCTGGGGGAGGCTGGACAATTTCCCGTCCGTGCCCTTGTGCGATGGTGGGGAGGTGCTGCTCACTCATCGCGGCGACGTCGCCGGGCTCTCCGAACGGTTGATCCGGGTGCTTGACGACCCCGGGGCCGCTCGCGAGATGGGCCAGCGGGCCAGTGCCCTCGTCGATGCTCACTTCACCCTCGATCGGGTGCTCGATGCCCACCTACAGACGTGTGCAGACCTCGTGCGGCAAGCCGAGCGCGGCGGCAGCCGGCGAGGGCGCTAGAGGCTCGCTGATAGCATCGATGGGCCGAATGATCCCCAAGGAGTCCGCATGCCCCGCACCGTGCCGCTCGGCCAGCCGACGGTCGGGGACCCCGAGCTCGCGGCGGTTGCCGAGGTCTTCGCGTCGGGATGGCTCTCCGGCGCCGGCCCGGCATGCCTCGCCTTCGAGGCTGAGTTCGCGGCCGCCGTCGGTGTCGCTCAGGCCCTGACAACGGCCAACTGCGGGTCTGCCCTGCACCTGGCTTTGCAGGTCCTGGGCGCGGGCCCCGGTGACGAGGTGATCGTCGGCGACTACACCTTCCCGGCGACCGGGCATGCCGTCCTGTGGACCGGGGCGACCCCAGTCTTCGCCGACGTTCGACCCGATATCTGGTCGGTCGCCCCGGCTGCGGTCGAGGCTGCGATCACGGCCCGAACGGTCGGCATCCTCGCCGTCGACGTCTTCGGCCAGCCCGCTGACTACGACGAACTGCAGTTGATCGCCGACCGGCACGGGCTCTGGCTCGTCGAAGACGCCGCCTGCGCGGCTGGGGCGACCTACCGCGGTCGCCCAGCTGGCAGTCTGGCCGACCTCGCCGCCTTCAGTTTCCATGGCCGCAAGGGGATCACCGCCGGTGAAGGTGGGGCCCTGGCTGGCGACCGCATCGATCTGCTCGACCGGGCCCGGAAATTGCACACGTATGGAATCGCCCCCGCGCTGGCCCGCGAGGGCCAGGCAACCCTGCCGGTGCCAACCTTCGACGAGGCTGGCCACAACTATCGACTCTCGGACGTCCAGGCCGGCATCATGCGCGCCCAGTTGCGTCGCCTGCCCGAGCTGCTCAGCGCGCGCTCGCGGGCTGCCCAGGGGTATGCCGCGGGCCTAGGCGACCTGGACAGCCTCATCCTTCCGGTGGCTCTGGAAGACCGGACTCACCCTTGGCAGTCCTACGTCCTCACTCTGGATCCGGCGTTGGACCGGGGCCGAGTCGCGCTCGCGCTCCGCGAACGGGGGGTGGGCTGCAACTTCGGCACTTATGCCTCGCACCTCCAGCCGGTCTATCGGGTCGGCCCTGAGGCCGCATGTCCGGTATCGGCCCACCTCTTCGACCGGCACCTGGCCATCCCGATGCACGCGAACCTCTCTGACGACGACCTCAACCATGTCATCGACACGGTCCGGGCCGTGGTCGGCTCGGCCGCCGTACGTCACTAGCCACCCCGGCGGCGCGCCCGGCGGTCGTGGCGCGCACCCGGCCTACGAAAGGAACCGCGGACACCATGAGCACGGGCGAGACCGTCTTCTTCACTGGAGGGGCCGGCTTCATCGGCCTGCACGTCGTGCCGCTGCTGCTTGACCGCGGCTACGGCGTGCGGATCTTCGACAATATGTTCCGCGGCGACCGCGCAGCCGTCGAGGCCTTGGCGGCAGTCCACCCCGGGCGGGTCGAACTCATCGACCAGGACGTCCGTTACGGTGGGGCAGTTCATGCGGCCATGCAGGGATGTTCTGCGGTAATCCACGCTGCCGCCGTGTCGATCAACAAGAGTCAGGCCGACCCACACGAGTCGATGTCGATCAACACCATCGGCTCGCACAACGTCATCGCTGCGGCAGCCGCGCACGGTGTGCGTCGGGTGGTGTTCTGTTCGTCGGCCAGCGTTTACGGCGACCCGAAGCGGTTGCCGATGAACGAGGACGACCCGTTGGACCCGCAGACGCCCTACTGCATCTCTAAACGGACCGGTGAGGACCTGCTTGCCTTCTACCAGCGCCGCTGCGGGTTGTCGTGGATCGCGCTGCGCTTCTTTAACGTCTACGGACCTGGACAGAAGACGACTGCTTACTACACCTCCGTGATCAACCACTTCGTCAACCGGATCAAGGCCGGAGAGCCACCGGTCATCGACGGCAAGGGCGAACAGTCGATGGACTTCATCCACGTCCACGACATCGCTCGGTCGATCGTGTTGGCCTTGGACTGCGAGCAGGACAACGTGCCAGTGAACATCGGCACGGGGATCGACACGACGGTGGCCGAGTTGGCTCGCATCCTGATCGACGCGGTCGGGGTGAACGTCGAACCACAGTTCAGCGGCCGAGATGTCATCGCCAGCCGCCGCGCCGCGGACATCGCCCGGGCCCGGGAGGTCCTCGGCTTTGAGCACACCATCGCGGTCCGCGATGGGATGACCGCCCTGATCCGCGACGGCGGCTGATGACGCTCGACCCGGGCTCGACATCGCTTCAGGCATCGTCTGCAGCGGCCCTGCCGCCCAATCCATGGAACGAGCACGCCTGGGTCGTCGGCGAGCCCGTCGTCGGCGCGGGCACCTGGATTGGGGCGTTCACAGTGATCGACGCGTCAGGCGGCTTGAGCATTGGGGCCGGCTGCGACATCTCCTCCGGCGCCCAGATCTACACCCACTCGTCAGCCAAGCGCTGCGTCAGCGGACGCCGATTTGATGTCGTCGAGCGGGCTCCGGTCGTCATCGGCGACCGGGTTTTCGTCGGCGCTGGTGCCGTCATCCAGATGGGGGTCACGATCGGACACGAGGCAGTCGTCGGCGCCGGGGCCGTGGTCACTCGCGACGTGCCAGCTCGCGCGATCGTGGCGGGGGTGCCGGCACGCGTCGTTGGCCGCGTCGACTTCGACGCGGACGGCATACCCAGCTTTGGTAAGGCCCCGCCCGACTGAGCCGCTCATGAAGCCGCGACAGGCGGGACTGCCGCGCACCATGACGGCGCCCATGACGGCGCCCACGCTGCTGTTCAAACAGCAGCACCGGCGCCGTCAAGCGCGCCATCATAGGGCGTGGGCCTCTGACCCGACTCGTGCCACCGGGGTACGTCATTGAGCGGTGAGGTCGAGGGCGTCGAGGATGCCTGAGCTGCTGGGGTGAGGGGGTCTTGGGCGAGGTGGTGATGGCCGGCGATTCGCATGGTGACTTGTTGCAGTGGCAGTAGCGTCCGGACGATTCTCTGGTTCTGGAGGTAGCGGGCCATGGCCAGCGCCGCGAACACGATTGTCAGATGCGCCTTGATCGACTCGCGGGTGTGGTGAAAGATCGGCGGGGTCCGTAGATCGCTCTCCGCGACTTCGGGTGCACGGCCGGGTCCCACACCGGCTCGGCGCGCTCCTTCTCGTCGTTGACCGCTTGCAGGCCCGGGGGCCACCCGCCGGGGTGATCGTGTCGATGACCTGACCAACTCGCCCGCACGCACGCCCCTGACCAGCACAAACGCCAGCCGGACCCTTGACCAACGCTCAAGTGGCACGAGTCAGGCAAGTGGAACGAGTCAGGCGGAAGTCATGTTCCTGGGCAGTCTCCATTCCTGGCGCTCACCCCTGCTCGGCCGTTTGCCCGATCAACTCGGCCATGTCAGCGACGTTGCGTCGCCAGTCGTAGCGAGACGCTCCGGCGAGCCCGGCGCGGCGAAGCGCCCGTCGGACGTCGATGTCGCCTCCGACCTCGGCCATCAGTCGGGTCAAAGCCGCCGCATCGCCGCGAGGGTAGAGCCTGCCATAGCGGCCGTGGTCGAGCACTTCGACGAATCCGGGCGCGTCCGATGCGAGCACGGGGATGCCACAGGCCATCGCCTCGACTGCCGCAACGCCGAAACTCTCCGTTTCACTGGACAGCAGGAAGACGTCCATGGCGCGCAGCGCCTGCGGGACGGCGGCGTGCGGGATGGCCCCGTGGAAGGTGACCTGGTCGCTAATGCCACGAGTCGCGGCGAAGACGCGCAGGTCCTCGAGAAGCGGCCCGCCGCCGTAGATGTCAAGGCTGGCCGCAGTCGCTCCTTGCCCGGCGAGGTAGGCGGCGAAGGCCTCGATCACCAGGTCGATCCGGTAGTGCGCCTCCATCGTCTTGACGATGCCAAAACGCAGCGGCCTGTCAGCCCGACAAGGCATCGGCCCGGGGTGGAAGAGCACCGTGTCGACGCCGAATGGGATCACCCGGGCGGTGACCCTGCCGTTGGTCACCGTGGCGATCCGGTCGGCCATCACCTCGCTGGACGAGGTCACTGTACGGGGGAAACGCAGGTTCGTCGTCACGAGGCGGCGGTGGACCGGGCCTCGGTCGGGAAACTCGAACACGTCACTGCCCCACGTCGACAGCACGGAAGGCTGCTGCCGCGAGAGCATGAGTGTGGTGCCATAACCGCTGGCGTAATGGGCGTTGACGACGTCGGGATGCAGCCGCTGGGCCAGGCGAGCGAAGGCTGGCGCTTGACTGAAGTAGGCACGCTGCCCTCCGCCGGCCAGGGCGTGCAGGGTGACCCGGTCGTCGATGGTCCCCGGTGGTGCGGGGTGCTCGGTCAGGGAGGCCAAGTGGACCTCGATCCCGAGGTTAGCCAGGCCGTTGGCCCACCGTTGGGCATGGACGGCGCTGGCGGGTGCCAGCATCAGCAGTCGCAGGCTCACTTGACTCTCAGCGCCTTGAGAACCCCCCAAACCGCGATGTGGAAGGCAGAGCGAGGGACCGAGAGGTGCTCGATGTCCCGATAGAGGGTCCAGTGGTAGCGCACGAGAGACCATTTGTTCGCCGAGATGGAATTGGCGCGCACCCGATAGCTCATGAGCACCTCGGGCATGCCGAGGATGTACTTCTCCTTCTTCAGCATTTGCAACCAGAGCGCATCGTCGTTGCGTTTACGAATGTTCGGGACGACGAAGATGCCTAGGGCGGCGGCGTCGAAGAGCACTGTGGAATTGCCGATCGGGCAGGTGAGCAGGACGTCGTGATAGTCGGCACGGCGCTTTGGCGTTAGCACCCGCCCCATCGGGCTCCCGGCTTCGTCGATGTGGTCGTATGCTGTGCAGACGATCCGTCCTCCGGTCTGGTGTAAGAAGTCCAGCTGCTTGGCGAGCTTGTCCGGGCGCCACAGGTCGTCGCTGTCCAGGAAGGCGATGTAGCGGCCGTTGGCCAACTCCATGGCACGGGTTCGTGCCACCGCTGCCCCCGAGTTGACCTCAAGTCGGTGGTATCTGATTCTGGCGTCTTGGGCCGCGAGGCGCGCGACAAGGTCCTCGGTCTGGTCGGTGGAGCAGTCGTCGAGGACCACGAGCTCCCACTCAGCGTAGGTCTGGTCCTGGATCGACCGGATTGATTCCTCAATGAAGTCGGCGCAGTTGAAGGTGGGCATCACGACACTGACCAACGACCCCTGACGTTCGTTCATCAGATGTCTCGCCCGAAGGCATCGCGGGTGTACAGCTTGTTCCGGACCGCGGCGAGCTCGGGCGCCGCGCGGTTGCAGACGATGACGTCGGAACGTGCAGTGAACTCGTCGAGGTCGTTGACGACCTCGGCCCCGAGGAAGGTGTCGGTGCGCACCAGAGGTTCATGGACGAGCAGCGTGACCCCCGCCGAGGCCAGTCGGTGCATGACGCCTTGGACAGACGAGGAGCGAAAGTTGTCCGACCCAGACTTCATCGCCAGCCGGTAGATGCCGACGGTGGATGGCTTGGCGGCCAGGATGTCCGCGGCGATGAAGTCCTTGCGCGTCCTGTTCGAGTCGACGATCGCCTGGATGAGCACTTGCGGCACGTCCCGGTAGTTCGCTAGGAGCTGTTTGGTGTCCTTGGGGAGGCAGTAGCCCCCATATCCGAAGCTCGGGTTGTTGTAATGCGTGCCGATGCGCGGGTCCAAACCCACTCCGCGAATGATGTCGCGAGTGTCCAAACCGTGCTGCACGGCATACGTGTCGAGCTCGTTGAAGTAGGCCACCCGCATGGCGAGGTAGGTGTTGGAGAAGAGCTTGATGGCCTCCGCCTCGGTGGATCCGGTGAACATCACTGGCGGGTCGGCATCCTCGGCTCCCTCGACGAGCAAAGTGGCGAAGGTCTGCGCGTCCGGCCCTGGGTCGGCAACGATGATCCGGCTCGGGTGCAAGTTGTCATAGAGCGCGTGCCCCTCACGGAGGAACTCGGGGGAGAAGAGGATTCGAGCACCCGGATAACGCTCCTGCATTCGCCGGGTGAACCCTACGGGGATTGTCGATTTGATGACGACGATGACCGAGGGCGAGAGGGTGAGGACATCGGCGATGACTGTTTCGACGGTCGACGTGTCGAAGTAGAGAGTCTCGGTGTTGTAATCGGTCGGAGTGGCGATGACGACGAGGTCGGCGTCACGGAAGGCAGCGGTCTTCTCGGTCGTTGCGGTCAGTCGCAGGGATGCGGTCGCCAGGGTGGCCTCGATGAGGTCGTCGACGATCGGTGAGCGACGATTCCGGACGAGGTCGACTCGCGAAGGGTCGATATCGAAGGCCGTGACGTCGTTGTGTTTGGACAAGAGGACGGCGTTGGCCATACCGACATACCCCAGCCCCGCAACAGTCACCTTCATGATGAGAGGCTATCGGTCGCCGATGGCCAGGACCGCGTCGACGACCTCGTGGGCGGGCAGGATCGAGTCGCGTTCGGCGTCGACGTCCGCGCGTCCCTCGACGAGGTCCACGAAGTGTGCCAACTGGGCGACCAAGGGTTCGACTCCGAGGATCTCAGGCACCTCCATCTCGGTCACCTGACGGTAGCCCCCGCGGCCGACCTCGCCCTCGATCGTCGTATGCCGGTAGGCCGTCACCCCACGGCGCAACAGGTCCACCTCGATCATCCGGTCGAGCTCCTGGATCACCATGGAGCGGACCTTGCGCTGGCCGACCCGGCTCGCGGACACCGACGCGATCCCTCCGCCTTCGAACCGCAACGACGCCTCGACCACATCCTCGGCCCCGGGGACCGACCCCGGATGGAACTGCCCGACCTCGACGCCGACGCAGGTCAGCGTCCGCCCGCCGAACGCTCGCACGACCAGGTCGACGTCGTGGACGAGCAGGTCCCAGCCCACCCCCGTCTTGATTCGGGCGGCATACGGTGAATGGCGTTCGGCACGCACATAGCACGGCGACTGCGCCATCCGCAGTGCGGTCATTACGGCAGGGTTGAACCGCTCGAGCAATCCGCACTGCAACGCCGTCCCAGCCCGTCTCGATGCCTCGACGACCTCGCGGGTCTGGGCCAGGGAGGGGCACACCGGCTTCTCGATCAGTAGGGGCAGACCTGCGGCGATGATCGGCAGGGCCAAGTCGTAGTGATGCTCGGTTGAGGCGGCGACCACTGCGGCGTCAATGCCCGCCAGAGCATCCAGGCTCGGCGCCCAGCGGGCCCCATGGCGCTCGGCGGCGGCGCGCCCGGCCTGCTCGGAAGGATCGATGACGACAGCCAGCGTGGTGCTCGGCCCGGTCGCGATGACGCGAGCGTGGTTGAGCCCCATCGAGCCGGAGCCGACGAGGGCGACCGCCAGTGGCGCGGACATGTGCTCTCCTCCCTGCCGCCGCGGATGAGCGTTTCCGCGGGCGCGTGGGCCACACTAGTCCCGTGACCGACCCCGTTGCCGCGCGCCTGCCGGGTGGGCGATGGTCGGGAGGTATGCCGTGACCCGGGCCCGGCTGGTGCGGATAGCGCGCACGGTGCTCTTGCTGCTGGTCATGGTGGCGGCGGCATACGCGGTCGTGCGCAACTGGCGCGACGTCAGTGCGACGGTGACGCACCTGTCCTGGCGGGCGTGGATCCCGGCGTTCCTCATCCTCCCGGTCGCCATCGGATGCTCGACAATGAGTTGGCAGGTGCTCGTCGACGAGTTGGGTGAGCCCATCGGGGCGCGGCGAGGGGCGCAGATCTTCCTCGTCGGACAGCTGGGCAAATACGTCCCCGGGTCGGTATGGGCCTATCTGCTGCAGCTGGAGCTCGGGCGACGGGCTGGAGTCGCCCGTGCCCGGACCTTCGCGGCCACGGTCTTCTCGCTCGCTGTCGTGATCGTGGCGGCTCTGCTGGCCGGGTCGCTGGCCGTGCCGTCGCTCGTCGAGGTCAATCCCGACCTCGGCACCTTGCGCTGGCTCTATCTGCTCCTGCCGGTCGCGATCGTCTGCCTGCACCCACGGATCCTCACCTGGGCCCTTCGCCAGGGGTTCCGCGTGCTCGGCCGCCCGGCGCCTGACCATCCGATCCGCAAACGTGCCGTGCTGGCTTCGTTGGCGTGGGCGTTGGCGTCTTATCTCGCCTTCGGCGCGCACCTGTGGTTGCTCGTGCGGGCCAGTACCCCAGTCAGTGTCTCGGTGCTTCCGCTCGCTGTCGGCACGATGTCGGTGGCGATGATCTCAGGGCTGTTCGTCTTCCTGCTGCCTTCGGGTGCCGGCGTCCGCGAGGCCGTCCTCGTGGCCGGGTTGGGCCCGCTGATCGGGACCGGACCGGCCATCGCGCTGGCGGCCGTGTCGCGCGTGTTGCTCACCGTCGCAGACCTCGTCACCGCGGGTGCGGCAGCGTTCCTCGCCACCCTGGAACAGCGCCGGAGCGGCCCCTACCAGGGCGACCTGGGCATCGACGCCGACGAGGAGTAGCAGCTCTGGCAGCGCTGCCGCCCGGTGAGCTCGGGGCGGACGCAGCCGGGCATAGGCTCGGTCGGGTGAGCACGGTTGCGGTAGTCGGTGGAGGCATCGTCGGTCTGGCAACGGCGCGGGCCTTGGCCCGAAGCGGGTATGACGTGGTGCTCATCGAGAAGGAGGCCGCCCTTGCCCAGCACCAGACGGGCCGCAACTCGGGGGTCGTCCACGCCGGGCTCTATTACCCGCCCGGCAGCCTCAAGGCTCGGATGGCCGCCGCAGGCTCCGCGTCGATGTATGCCTACGCCCGTGAGAAGGGCATCCCCCACGACAACTGCGGCAAGCTCGTCGTGGCCTGCGATGCATCCGAGCTGCCCGGTCTGGCCACGCTTGCCGAACGCGCGGCGGCCAACGGCGTCCCGGCCACGATGCTCACGCCCGAGCAGGCCCGCGCGCACGAGCCCTACGTGCGGTGCGTCCAGGCGTTGCACGTCCAGACCACCGGCATCATCGACTATCCAGGTGTATGCCGTTCGCTCGCAGACGATGTCGTCGCCACGGGCGGGGAGATTCGGCTCGGCGTCGGTGTCGCTTCCGCTGCCACGACCTCGTCGGGAGTGGAACTGCACACGACCACCGGCCAAACGCTGACGGCCGACGCGCTGGTCGCCTGCGCCGGCCTGTATGCCGATCGCGTCGCCGCCGCGTGCGGGTTGCAGCCCGAAGCGAGGATCGTGCCGTTCCGTGGTGAGTACTTCGAGTTGGCCCCGGAGAAGCACTATCTCGTCCGCGGGCTGATCTATCCGGTGCCGGACCCGAGGTTCCCCTTCCTCGGCGTCCACCTCACTCGGATGGTCGGCGGCGGGGTCCATGCCGGCCCCAACGCCGTGCTTGCGCTGCGCCGCGAGGGCTACACCTGGCGGGATGTCAACCTCGCTGAGTTGCGCGAGTCGCTGGCCTGGCCGGGGCTGTGGCAGTTGGCCAAGCGCAATGTCGTGCCGGGCGCCCGCGAGGTCGCCCGCTCGCTCTCGCGCCGTCAGTTCGCCGCGAGCTTGTCCCGTCTGGTCCCGGGCATCGAGGCCGCCGACCTGCACCCCGCCCCCGCCGGAGTCCGCGCCCAGGCGTTGCGCCGCGACGGCTCGATGGTCGAGGACTTTCTCATTCAGACCCACGGACGGCAGGTGCACGTCCTCAACGCGCCGTCGCCCGCCGCCACCGCGGCGCTGGAGATCGCCGACCACCTCGCCGCCCAGGTCAAGCGGGTCCTCGCCGGTTGACCGTCGGTCCGGTCGCGGACTCGGCGCAAGATACCCTTGCTCCACGTGAGCTCCACTCCGATCGTCGTCCTCGTCTCGGGGACCGGATCGCTGCTGCAGGCGCTCATCGACGCGAGCGCGGACCCCGCCTATGGCGTCCAGGTTGCCGCCGTCGGAGCCGACCGCCCCGGGACGCTCGGCCAGGCGCGGGCGGAGGCGGCCGGCATACCGACCTTTGTATGCCGCGTCGCGGACTTCCCGTCGCGCGCGGAGTGGGACGTGGCACTAGCCGACACGATCGCGGCATACAGTCCGGCGTTTGTCGTTTCGGCGGGGTTCATGAAGCTGCTCGGACCGGCGACGTTGGCGCGGCATACGGTGGTCAACACCCACCCCGCGCTGCTGCCCGCCTTCCCCGGGGCCCACGCGGTGCGCGACGCCCTGGCCTACGGCGTGACGGTGACCGGCACGACCTGCCACCTCGTCGACGCGGGCATCGACACCGGGCCGATCATCGAGCAGCACGCCGTGGCGATCGAGCCCGGCGACACCGAGGACAGCCTCCACGAACGGATCAAGGTCGTCGAGCGGGCGATGCTCGTCGACGTCGTGGGCCGGTTGGCCCGGCACAGGTTCACCGTCACCGGCAGGAAGGTCACCATCCCGTGAACGCCGCTGCACACTCCACCGGGCACGCTCCCATGAGTGCCCCCGGCCCGACCCAAGACCTGCGGCCGGTGCGCCGAGCGCTGGTCTCGGTTTACGACAAGTCCGGGCTGGAGGAGCTCGTCCGCGGCCTGGCCGACGCCGGCGTCGAGCTGGTGTCGACCGGAGGGTCCGCTGCGTTGATCGCCGGGCTCGGACTGCCGGTGACCAAGGTCGAGGAGCTGACCGGCTTCCCCGAATGCCTGGAAGGCCGAGTCAAGACCCTGCACCCGCGGGTCCATGCCGGGATCCTCGCCGACACCCGCAAACCCGATCACCTGGCGCAGCTCGCCGACCTCGGGGTGGCCGCCTTCGAGCTGGTCGTCGTCAACCTTTACCCGTTCGCGGCGACAGTCGCCTCGGGCGCGACACCCGACGAGTGCGTCGAGCAGATCGACATCGGCGGCCCGTCGATGGTCCGCGCCGCCGCCAAGAACCACCCGAGTGTCGCGGTGCTCACCAACCCGAGCCAGTATGCCGCGGCGCTGGCTGCCGTCCGCTCCGGCGGCTTCACCTTCGCGGCCCGGCAGCGCCTGGCGGCCGAGGCGTTCGCCCACACGGCGGCATACGACGTGGCGGTGGCGTCGTGGATGGGTAGTGGCGTCTACGCGGACACCTCGGACGGGACCGGGTTCCCGGCGTTCGTCGGGGCGACCTACGCGAGGGCGTCCGGGTTGCGCTACGGCGAGAACCCGCACCAGCAGGCCGCGCTCTATCTCAGCGGCACACCGGGCATCGCGGGCGCGACCCAACTGCACGGCAAGGAGATGTCCTACAACAACTATGTCGATGCTGACGCGGCCTTGCGAGCCTGCCGCGACCACGGCGGGCTGCCGACCTGCGCGATCATCAAACACGCCAACCCGTGCGGCATCGCGGTCGGGACGCAGGAGGGCGGCATCGCACAGGCGCACCAGCGCGCGCACGCCTGCGACCCCGTGTCGGCCTTCGGTGGGGTCATCGCGGTGAACCGGACGGTGACGCTGGAGATGGCGCAGGCCGTCAAGGACATTTTCACCGAGGTCCTCGTGGCGCCTGGCTACGACGAGGATGCGCTGGCCGTATTGACGGCCAAGAAGAACATCAGGCTGCTCACCGTCGACTTCGCGGCGCTCGACGCGGCAAGCGCGAAGGCGGCGAAAGGAGCCGCAGCCGGGTCGGGCGCGGCAGCGGGGATGTGGGAATCCCGGCCGGTATCAGGCGGATTGCTGGCGCAGAGCATCGACCGGGTCGACGCGGTGGTGCGCGACGAGGCTGGCACTGCGACGGGTGGCGACGACCCGGCATACTGGCAACTCGCCTGCGGTAACCCCGCGGACGAGGCGACTTTGGCCGATCTCGCCTTTGCCTGGCGGGCGGTCCGCGCGGTGAAGTCCAACGCCATCCTGCTGGCCCACGACGGCGCGTCGGTGGGGATTGGGATGGGTCAGGTCAACCGGGTCGACTCGTGCCGCCTGGCCGTGTCGCGTGCCGGCGAGGACCGGGCTCGTGGGTCGGTCGCCGCGTCGGATGCCTTCTTCCCGTTCGCCGACGGCCCACAGATCCTCATCGACGCTGGCGTCCGGGCGATCGTCCAGCCGGGCGGGTCGATGCGCGATGCCGAGACGGTGGCAGCGGCAACGGCGGCAGGCGTGACGATGTACTTCACCGGGACCCGGCACTTCGCCCATTGACCTGGAGGGGTGGGCGTCACTCGTAGAGGATGTATTCCGGCTGCGGCGTGAGGTTGAGCACCTGGGTCGGCGTCATCAGCGGCCCCGTGGCGGTGTCCTCGTCGTAGAACAGCTTGAAGCCCTTGTGCACATGCTCCGGGGTCACGGCCACGATGCTGCGCCACGTTGCGGTCTTCTGACCGCGGGTCCCGATCCCGTCAACCGACACGACAAGGGCGACACCGGGGTGTGGCTGCAAGCCCGCGGGCCCGCGGACGATCGACGTGTGGAGTTGGTGGTAAAGGACGACCTTCTCGGGCAGCCGGTTCGCGGCGACGATGCCCGCCACGTATGCCGCGATAGCGTCGAGTTCCGCGCCGGTGGTCTTGCCGAACACCTTGCCGGGGACCTGACCGGCCTTGACCGCCCATTCCGGGTCCAACGCCAGGCCGACATCCGGCTCGCGCAGCCACGGCTCCCAGAACTTCACCTCGTCGAGGAAGGCCGCTCGGCCTGGCTGGATGTTGAGCAAGAGGATCGCCCCGTGTCGCCGGGCGGCATCGAGGTGGCGCCGGACGATCGCCTGGTCGATCCGCGTCCGATACAGGCCGTCGGCGCCCGGCTTGGCGTGCACGACCGTCGCGATCAGCTCGAACACCGGTAGTGGACGTCGGCCGGCGGCATACTGGGCGCCGAGGGCGGTGATCTCCGCCGCTCGCTCGTCGAGGTTGCCGACGCCGAGGCGTCCGAGCGCCGGGGAACCGGGGTAGCCGGAGAAGCCGACCAGTCGATGGTCGGGGAAGATCCGGGTGCCGCCCCCGGGCAAGGTGCTGACTGGCGGCAGGCTCGCGGCATCGGAGGCGCTTCCCGCGGAAACCGGGGTGGTCGCGGTGGCTGCCGAAGCCGAAGCGGCCGCGGCGCCCGTCGTTGCCGTCGCCATCGGTGTCGGGGTGATCGATGCCGGCAGTGGGGGGTTCGCACTCGCCGCCATCCCCGCTGACGGACCAGTCCCGGGCGGGTCCGAGGCGTGCGCACATCCGGAGAGCAGGAGGGCCAACGCCAGGCCCCCGAGGACGGGACGGGGGAGGCGGCGGCGGGCGGACGGCATACGGGCTGCCGTTCGCGAGTGTGGCATCGGTGACCTATCAGCGGTGTCGACTCGTGAGCGACCTACCTTACGGGGTGCGCGGGGCGTCCGTGGAAGGATTGGCGGCATGACGGCACAGCTCCTCGACGGCAAAGCGACCCTGGCCACGGTGAAGGCCGAGTTGGCGCAGCGCGTGGCGGCGCTGGCCGAGCGGGGTATCGTGCCTGGGCTGGGCACGGTGCTGGTCGGCGACGACCCGGGCAGCCACTGGTATGTCGGAGCCAAGCATCGGGATTGCGCCGAGTTGGGGATTCGGAGCATTCGCCGGGATCTGCCGGCGACGGCCAGCCAAGCCGAGGTTGAGGCGGTCATCGACGAACTGAACGCCGACCCAGGGTGCACGGGATTCTTGGTGCAACAACCGACCGGGCTCGACGAGATGGCGTTGCTGTCCCGGGTCGATCCAGCCAAAGACGTCGACGGTCTGCACCCGATGAACCTCGGCTGGCTGGTGTTGGGCCGACCGGCCCCTCTGCCGTGCACGCCGATGGGCGTCGTCGAGTTGTTGCGCCGGTTCGAGGTGCCGATCGCCGGGGCCACTGTGGTCGTCGTCGGGCGCGGACTGACGGTTGGTCGGCCGTTGGGGTTGATCCTTACCCGCAAGAGCGAGAATGCCACCGTGACGTTGTGCCACACCGGAACTCGTGACCTGGCCGCGCAGGTGCGCCAGGCGGACATCGTCGTGGCCGCAGCCGGAGTGCCCGACATCATCACCGCCGACATGGTCAAGCCCGGCGCCGCCGTGCTCGACGTCGGGGTCAGCAGGGTCACCGACCCGGCAACCGGCAAGTCCCGGGTGGCCGGGGACGTGGCCGCAGGGGTCGCCGACGTCGCGGGCTGGGTCAGCCCCAACCCAGGTGGCGTCGGGCCGATGACTCGGGCGCTGCTGCTTTCCAACGTCGTCCTGGCTGCCGAGCGTCAGGCTGCCGAGCCTCAGGAAGCCGAGCGCCAGGCTGCTGGCGGATGATCGACGCCCGCTCTGCTCTGGCCGCCTCCCGACGGTTGGGAGTGTGGTGGGTGACGGCGCTGCTGGCCGGCGCTGGGGTGGTCTTGATCGCGGTGGGACATCTGCGGATGGGCGGCTACGTCCTGGCCGCCGGATGCGCTGCCGGGGGAGTGCTGCGTGCGGTCCGGCCGCTCGGGCACGCTGGCGGGCTGGCCGTTCGACGCCGCTCGGTCGACGTGGTGTTGTGGCTCGGTCTCGCGGGCCTGGTCGCGGTCGCCTTCACCTTGGTTCGTTTCTAGCCGGGGTCTGGCCTGGATGAGGCTCGTGACGCGTGCATGAGTGTCTAACGTCATCCAGGCGGCACTCACCTCATCCACGCTGCTGACGCAGGCACAGACCGGTGGGTGGCAGACGCGCGAGAGGGGGTATGCCGCGCGGCATACCCCCTCTGCGATCTCGCCTCGTTGGGCGGCGAGGTCAGCTCAGATGAGGCCGAGGGCTTTGACCTGGTCGCGCTCGGACTCAAGGCGAGCCACGGACGCCTTGATCCGGTCCATCGAGAAGTCGGACAGTTCGATGCCCTGGACGATCTCGTAGCCGCCGTCCTTGCACACGCACGGGAACGAGGAGACGACGCCCTCGGTCAGGCCGTAGGACCCGTCAGACGGCACCGACATCGACACCCAGTCGCTCGTGCCGAGAGCCCAGTCGCGCATGTGGTCGATGGTCGCGTTGGCGGCCGACGCGGCCGAGGACAGGCCACGCGCCTTGATGATCGCGCCGCCGCGGGTGGCGACGGTCGGGATGAACGTCTCGGTGATCCAAGCCTCGTCGACGAGGTCGGCCGCGGTCTTGCCGTCGACCATGGTGTTGTAGAGGTCGGGGTACATCGAGTCGTCGTGGTTGCCCCAGATCGCCAGGTTGGTGATCGAGTCGACGTGGACGCCGAGCTTCTGGGCAAGCTGGGTCTTGGCCCGGTTGTGGTCCAGCCGGGTGAGGGCATTAAACCGCTCGCGCGGGATGTCGGGGGCGTTGGACATCGCGATGAGGGCGTTGGTGTTGGCCGGGTTACCGGTCACCAGGATCTTGACGTCGTCGGCGGCCACCTTGTTGAGCGCGGCCCCCTGGCCAGTGAAGATTTTGCCGTTGGCGGCCAGCAGGTCGGCTCGGTCCATGCCCTCCTTGCGCGGCATAGCACCGACGAGCATCGCCAGGTTGGTGCCTTCGAAGACCTTTTCGGCGTCGTCGCCGATCTCGACACCGGCGAGGGTCGGGAACGCGCAGTCGTCGAGCTCCATGACGACGCCTTCGAGGGCCTTGAGGGCCGGCGTGATCTCGAGCAGCCGCAGCTGAACGGGGGTGTCCGGGCCGAGCAACGCACCACTGGCGATGCGGAACAGCAGGCTGTAGCCGATCTGACCGGCGGCGCCGGTGACGGCCACCTTAACGGGGGCGGTGCTCACGGGATCTCCCTCTCGCGTCGGGTGGTTCGGGGTCGGTCCGACGCTACCAGCAGCCGTCGGCGCACCTTGTGGCCGAGTCTGCCGGTCAGGTATGCCGTCGATCACGGAGCACGCGCCCGTTGGCTGTCGTCCAGGTCGGGGTGGGCTGATTTCCTCACACTCGCCGATGGTTTCGGGGTCGGTGAGTCGGGAGGGGCCGGATTTCCTCACACTCGCCGATGATTCTGGAGGGACGGAGGCGAAACCCGACGAACGGCGAGCCCGACGTCAGGGGTCGAGCTATTCCGAACCGGTCGAGGTGGTCGAGTCAGCCTCAGCCCCACCCCCACCGGCGCCACGACGACGCCTGCGCCGAGGACGACGCGCACCGCTCGCGTCGACCGAGTCGGCGCGCTCGGAGTGCTCGGAGTGCGCCGCACCGGACTCCGGCCGGGTGCGGGAGTCCGAGGTGCCGTTTGCTGCCGACCCTGATCGCAACCTGGGCTCGGAGGCGGGACCGGCGTCGCCGTCAGATCGTGACGGGCTGCCCCCGCTCGTGCCAGAGTCGATCGGGCCGGCGCCACCCCGTGTGCGGCGGCGGCTGCGTTGACGACGCGGCTGATCCAACCCAGCCCCCGACCCAGCTCCCGGACCGGACTGGTGTCCAGCGCCGGTGTCGCCACCAGCACGGCCGTAGTTCGTCGCGGAGGTGCCGCGAGCGGCATACCCCTCATCGCGACGAGAGCCCTCGCGAAGGCGACCGTCACGCTCGCGATCCCGACCGTGCCCGTCTCGGCCACCAGAGCGACCCTCAGTGCGACGACCGCCGGCACGACCCCCTGCACCGCCTGCGCCACCAGAACCGCGGCGCCCGCCGGACCGGCCGGTCTCGCCGAGGTCCTCAAGCTCTTCGGCATCCAGCCCGGCGCGGGTGCGCTTGGCGCTGGGCAGATAGCCAGCGACGTCGGTGGGGATGTCGAGCTCGGCATAGAGGTGCTCGGAAGAGGAGTAGGTTTCGACCGGCTCCGGGATCCCGAGGTCAAGCTGCCGGTCGATCATCGACCACCGCGGCATGTCCTCCCAGTCAACCAAGGTGATCGCGATGCCAGTGTTACCCGCCCGCCCGGTGCGCCCGATCCGATGGACGTAGGTCTTCTCATCCTCGGGGCACTGGTAGTTGACGACGTGGGTGATGTTCTCGACGTCGATGCCGCGCGCAGCGACGTCGGTGGCCACCAACACGTCGATGTTGCCGTGCCTAAACGCCCGCAATGCCTGCTCCCGCGCGCCCTGACCGAGGTCGCCATGGATGGCCGCCGCGGCGAAACCGCGCTCGACGAGGTCGTCCGTGACCCGGGCCGCAGCCCGCTTAGTCCGGGTGAAGATCAACACCAACCCGCGGTCGCGTGCCTGCAACACCCGCGACAGCAGCTCGACCTTGTCCAACGAGTGCGCGCGATAGACGAACTGCTCGATGGCCTTGACCGTGTGAGCGTTCTCGGTCTCGTCGCCCATCGCCCGGATGTGCGTCGGTTGGGTCATATAGCGGCGAGCCAGCGCGACGATCGCCCCCGGCATGGTCGCCGAGAACAGCATCGTCTGGCGCCCGGCCGGCGTCAGCGACATGAGCGTCTCGACGTCGGGTAGGAAGCCCAGATCGAGCATCTCGTCGGCCTCATCGAGCACCACGATCCGGGCTTGCGACAAGTCCAGATGACCCTGCTTGGCCAAGTCGATGAGCCGCCCCGGCGTGCCGACGACGATCTCGACGCCGCGCGTGAGCGTCTCGACCTGCGGCTCGTAGGCCCGCCCGCCGTAGACCGTCAGCACTCGCACGCCGCGCTGTTTGCCGGCTCGCTCCAGATCACCGGACACCTGCACTGCCAACTCGCGGGTCGGGGCAACCGCCAGGGCCTGCGGCTTGCCGGGCTTGACCAGGTCGCCCCATCCCGCGTCGCCAGGCGCAACGACCCGCTGGATCATCGGCACCCCGAAGCCCAGCGTCTTGCCGGTGCCCGTCTTGGCCTGGCCAATGATGTCGTGCCCACCGAGGGCGACCGGCAGGGTCATCGCCTGGATGGGGAACGGGTGGACGATCCCTGCGTCGGCCAACGCTGCGACGATGTCGGGGTGGACGCCGAAGTCGGCGAAGGTGGGTTCGGCCTCTTGAGGAACCAAAGGAGTCACGCGAAGGAGTCGCTTCCGATCGGGCCGAGATCGCGGGGGGCGCAGCGTGCGCGCGGCCGGCTCGGCGTGAGGGGCCGATCGGAAGTCTTCGTGGAGATCGCCGAGCCACTCGGCGGGGGTCGATTCGGGCCGATCGGGCACCGTGGTCGCGCTCAGTCTAGCCGGTGCTCAGTGACTCTCCGGTATGCCGCGCGCCCCTGGCACAGCGGGCCGACCCCGCTGCGCGGCCCCAGTAGCCCGTTGGCCTCGGGGAAACCCGCCACTACAGTCAAGGCCCATGAGCGACCAGAGCGGGGCCTCAGCGAGCGAGGCCGTGGTGGACCTCTTGGGGGCGCTGAGCTATGCCCAGCTCAGCGGCTTCGAGGCACTGGCAGCCGACGCCCAGATGACCCCGCACCTACGCGCCAAGATGGCGTTCGCGCGGATGGGGGTGGAGATGTTTCACCGGTGCGAACAGGTGGGGGCGCGATTGGGTGAGCTCGGGGCGAGCCAGGAGGAGGCGATGACACCGTTCGTGGCCGCACTCGATGCGTTCCACGAGCGCACCAAACCCAGCGACTGGCTCGAAGGCATCGTCAAGGCCTATGTCGGGGACGGCATTGTCCGCGACTTCTACACCGAGATGGCCTCGCACCTGGACCGCGAGAACACGGCGTTCCTGATCAGGATGCTGACCAGTGCAGGAGGTGCCGACGCGATCGTCGACGAGGTGCGCCTGGCTATGGCGGACGATCCGCGGTTGGGTGGCCGACTCGCCCTGTGGGCGCGACGGATCATGGGGGAGGCTATTCACGCGACCCAAAGCGTTGCCGTCGAACGCGATTCGCTCACGGCGTTGCTCGTCGGGGGCGAGCCGGGGTCGGACCTCAATGAGGTTGGTCGAATGTTCGCTCGCATTCAGACCGCTCACACGGCTCGTATGGAGGTTCTTGGGCTGTCGGCCTGAGCCGGTCGGCCTGAGCTGGGACGTCGGGGGGCGCAAGAGTGTGGGGCTCGGCCGACTGGCCGAGCCCCACACTCCATCAGTCGTGGTGACCCTAGGCGCGCTTGGTCACTGATCCGTAGATGACGATGCCCACTGCTGCGACGATGATGCTAATGATCCAGCGCAGCCAGTCGATTCCGGACGTCGTCTGCACGCCTAGCATTCCAGCGATCCACCACCCGATGAGGGCCGCAACGATGCCGATGAGGGTGGTGACGAGAAGGCTGAGGTTTTGCCGACCCGGCAGGATGAACCGTGCCAACAGGCCCACGACAAGACCGCCGATGATGGCCCCCAGAACGCTCATGGTTACTCCTTCTGGCCGCAGCCGCGACCCGTGTTGAGCCCGGTGTGCCCGGGTGGGGCAGGCTCCCCAGGACTCAAACTCTCACGAACTGGGAGCGAGTTCGGGGATTAGGCGGCAACTTTTCGTTGCCGGACGGCGACGCCGCGCGGCCAGGCCAATGGTGTGCAGCGCTGCCGACCCCCCCAGACGCCCGGTCAGCGCGCCCCGAAGCCGACCTTGCCCTTTTCGGACTCGCCGACGTGGACGAAGCCGATCATCGCCGCGGGCACGAAATAGCGTCGTCCCTTGTCATCGGAGAGATCCAGCAGAGTCCCGTCACGCAGCGCCTCGGCAACGGCTTCAGCGATGGTGTCACCACTCTCGTTGGTCTCGAACGAGATTTCGCGCGCGACATCGCGCACGCCGATCCTGACCTCCACGTCGGGTTCCCTTCGTCAGTTCATGTATGCCGTGTGTTCGCCACTGCGACCTGCTCGCCCCACCCGAGGAGACCGGGAACGAACGAGGCAGACCCGGGTGCACGGCATACCCGGGCGGAGTCTGCATCCCCTCAACTCTAGGCGGGCGTGGGGTGTTCCCCGAGGTCCGGGGCCTCGACCGACGCCACGGACGGCGCAGCCTTGGGGAAGCCCCCCAACCCGCGCCAGGCGAGCTGCCCGACCAAGCGAGCCGCTTCGGCGCGACCCACCGAGGTGTCCAGCGCCGCCCAATTGCGTGCCGCGACCTGGGCCATGCCGGTGAGTGCCATCGCGAGGACCATCGCGTCGGCCCGGGACATATGAGTGTCGGCGGCGATGGCATCGGCGAAGGCCTCGCCGCAGCGGGTCAGCGCGCCGTCGATCCGGCTGCTGACCGCTTCCTCGTTGATGAGGTCGCTCTCGAAGAGCAACCGGAAGGCCGACCCCTCCTTGGCGACGAAGTCGAAGTAGGCGGACACCGTCGCGAAGACTCGAGCCTTGTTGTCGGTGGAGCTTGCCAGGGCGTTGCTCACCGACTCGACCAGCTCGCTGGCCCGGTCGTCCAGGAGTGCGAGATAGAGCTCGAGTTTGCTCGGAAAATGTTGATAGAGGACAGGTTTGGACACACCGGCCCGCTCGGCGATGTCGTCCATGGCCGCCGCGTAGTAGCCGGACTCGACGAACGCCGCCTGGGCCGCCTCGAGGAGCTGGGCGCGACGCGCCGGGCGCGGCAGTCGCTGACCGCGCAACGGCTGCTCGGGGGCCGCTGGCCGCGGCACCGGGAGCGGGGTTGGGAGCGGGGCCGGGACCGCGGAGCGGGGCGCGGCGGTCGCGGGAGCCGCCGCTCCCGCTCGTGGGTTGTTCACCACCGTTGTTACCACCCTCGCCGTCTTGCCCTGGACGTCTTGGCCACGCGGCGACCGCGAGGGCCGCCGGCGTCCTGTCGTCAGGCCGCCACCGCACATCGTACTCACGGGTAGCCGCCCGCTCGTGACGTAATCTCGGCCTCGATGGACACCGGACCCGGGCAGGGCCCCGACGAGCTCGCCGACGCCACCGCCCGCACGCGTTACGCCCGGCACCTGCTGCTGCCCGAGGTGGGGATGGCCGGTCAGCGGCGCCTGGCTGCCGCCCGGGTGCTCGTGCTCGGCGCGGGCGGACTGGGCTCGCCGGCGCTGCTCTACCTCGCGGCCGCCGGGGTCGGAACCCTGGGGATCGCCGACGACGACGTCGTCGAGCTCACCAACCTCCAGCGGCAGATCGCGCACGGCACCGGGGACGTCGGTCGGAGCAAGGTCGAGTCGGCGGCCGAGGCGGTCGCCCGGGTCAACCCCGCCGTGCGGGTCGAGACCCACGCCGAGCGGGTGACGGCGGCGACCGCAGATCGGTTGGTCGCGGCATACGACGTGGTCGTCGACGGGACCGACAACTTCCCCACCCGGTATGCCGTGAACGACGCCTGCGTGCGGGCGGGCGTGCCGCTGGTGTGGGCTTCGGTGCTGCGGTTCGACGCGCAGGTGGCGGTGTGGTGGGCGGGGCACGGGCCATGTTTGCGCTGCGTGTTCCCGCACGAGCCAGCGGCCGGGGAGGTGCCCTCGTGTGCGGAGGCGGGGGTGCTCGGAGCCTTGTGCGGGACGGTGGGGTCCGTGCAGGCCACCGAGGCGCTCAAGCTCGTGCTGGGGATCGGCGCGCCGCTCGTTGGGCGGTTGCTCATCCAAGATGCGCTCGGACAGCGGTGGGACAGCGTTGCGGTGCGAGCAGATCCGTCGTGCGCAGCTTGCGGGGCGGGTGCTGGGGAAGACGGCGGGCGAGCACTCGGTTCGGGCGGGCTGGGAGTGCGGGAGGGCGGCATACCGGATGCGGACGAACCGGTCGCGACGGTGAGCGTGCGCGAGCTGGCCGCTGAGCTGCGTCGCCCTCACCCGCCGGTCCTCGTCGACGTACGGTCGGGGCCGGAGCGGGCGATCGTGTCGATCCCGGGGGCAGTGACGGTCGATCTCGCGGATTTCCGCTCCGGAGAAGCGTTTTCGCGTCCCGAACTCCGGGGCGTGGAGACGCCCCTCGTGCTCTACTGCAAGACCGGCGCCCGCTCGGAAGAGGCCACCCGCCTCGTGTCCGCCGCGGGCTGGCGGTATGCCGCGAACCTCACCGGCGGCGTCCTGGCCTGGGTGCGTGAGGTCGACCCGAGCTTGGCGACCTACTGATGCCAGGCGACGTGGGCGACGCCAGAGACGCACAGGACCCGGCGGGCATTCCGGAGCACGCCGAAGTGGTGCTGGCCCTGGCACGCGCGATCCCGGCCGGGCGGGTGGCGACTTATGGCGACCTGGCCAAGCTCATCGGCGTGGGCGGGGCACGTCAGGTGGGGCAGGTGATGAGCCGCTACGGCTCAGACGTCCCGTGGTGGCGGGTGCTGCGTGCGGGCGGGCGGCCTCCGGTCGGTCTCGAGGAACAGGCCTTACAGCACTACCGCGTCGAAGGGACGCCGCTCGTCGGTGGGTTGCCCGACAGCGCCGGTCTGCCGCGTGGTGGCTATCGCGTCGACCTGCGCCGTGCGCGGTGGTCACCGGAGTCGGTGACCGCGTCGTCTGGGCCGACGCCGGGTGGGCAAAGGCCGGCTGGGCAAACGCAGGGTGGGCGGACGGCATACGGGCGCGGCGGTCTGCACCACGTGGAGGTGTGGGTCGCGGATCTTGACGCGGCGCGGGCCAGCTGGGGTTGGCTGCTCGAGGAGCTCGGGTGGGCTCTCGGTGACGACTGGGGTCAGGGGATTGCCTGGGAGCTCGGGCCGGTCTACCTCGTCCTGGAATCGGGGCCGGACCTGATGGCCGGCGAGCATCAGCGCACGCGGCCCGGCGTCAACCATCTGGCTTTCCACGGTGGCACCCGCGAGCAGGTCGACACCCTCGTGGCGTCGGCGTCGGCACACGGGTGGGAGCTGTTGTTCGCCGAGCGACATCCGTATGCCGGTGGGCCCGAACATTACGCGGCCTATCTGCAGGATGGCCAGGGCTTCGAGGTCGAGGTGGTCGCGACCTGACCCGGTGACGCCGACCTCGCGTCGCTGGCCTGGCTGTCGGTGGCTCGTGGTGGGATGAGTCCATGCTTAGCCTGCGGCGTGCCCCGGCGGTCGTCGTCGAACCTCCCGCGCTCGACGCGACCCAGCGCGCTGCCGTTGCGGCGACGGGGCCCGTGGTGAGGGTGCTCGGCGGTCCGGGGACGGGCACCTCGACCGTGGCCGTCGAGATCGTCGTCGACCGGGTCGACCGGCTCGGGCTGACCCCCAACCAGTGTCTCGTTCTGGCGCCGACCCGGTTGGCGGCAGCCCGCCTGCGGGAGCGGATCACGGCCCGGCTAGCGCGCACGTCGACCGAGCCGCTGGCGCGCACCCATCAGGCGTTCGGCTTTGCGGTCTTGCGTCGGGAGGCCGCCCTGCAGGGGGCGCCGACCCCGCGGCTGCTCAGCGGACCGGAGCAGGACGTCGTCCTGAGGGATCTGCTCGCCGGTCATCAGGTCTCAGGAGCAGGGCCGCACTGGCCCGAGCGGGTGCAGGCCGCGTTGGGCACCCGCGGGTTCCGGGCTGAGCTGCGCGACCTGCTCATGCGTGCCGTCGAGCACGGGGTCGAGGCGTCGCGGCTCGCCGAGCTTGGGCACATCCACGACCGACCCGAGTGGGTCGCAGCAGCGACCGTTCTGGACGAGTACGACGAGGTCACGGCGCTCTCGCAACCGGGCGCATATGACCCGGCGTGGATCCTCACGGCAGCGGCCGACCTGCTCGACGACGACCCGGAGGCGCTGGCCCGGCTGCGTGAGGACGTGCGGCTCGTCGTCGTCGATGACGCCCAGGAGCTCACCTGGGCGGCAGCTCGGCTGCTGCGGACCATCGCCCACCCCGGAATGCAGCTCGTCCTGGTCGGTGACCCCGACTCGGCGGTCCAGACGTTCCGTGGCGCCGATCCCCGGCTGCTGTGGTGGGACCAGTGGCCCGCCCTCGGTGACGCGCCCACGGTGGTGCTGCGCACGGCATACCGGACCCCGCATCGGCTGCACGCCGCGGCGGGGGAGGTCGTGCGCCGGATCGGAGCGACCGGCGGAGGGGAGCGGCGCGTGGGCCGGGCCGCGCGGGAGGGGGGCGAGCTGGAGGTCGCCCTTCTGCGGTCGGTCGCCCAGGAGGCGGGCTTCATTGCCTCGACGTTGCGCCGCGCCCACCTCGACGGGGGTATGCCGTGGCGCGAGATGGCCGTGCTCGTCCGGGGTCGCGGTCGGGCTGGCACGTTGCGACGGGTCTTGGCCGCGGCGGGGGTGCCGCTCGCCCCGCCCGATGGTGAGGTGCCGGTGCGTGACGAGGTCGCGGTCCGTCCGCTGCTGGCGTTGCTCGACCTGTGTGTCCGGCTGGCCCGGGACCCGGCTGCTCTCATCACCCCGACCGAGGCGGTCGATCTGTGTCTGTCGCCGGTGGGCGGGGCCGACGCGGTGTCCCTGCGGCGCTTGCGGCGGTCCTTGCGGCGCGTCGAGTTGGACGGCGGCGGGCGGCGATCCAGCGACGAGTTACTGGCCGCGGCCCTGGGAGACCCGCTGCTCAGCGCTGGTTCCGGCACCGACGGCGAGCCGCTGCGACGGTTGACGCGGGCGATCCTCGCCGGAGTAAGTGCCGCGAGACGGTCCCCCGATGGGGACGGATGGGCGCCTGACGTCACCGCTGAGGCGGTGTTGTGGGCGATCTGGTCGGCGCTCGGGCTTGCTGCTGGTTGGCGCCGAGCAGCGCTCGATGGCGGCAGCCGCGGGTCCCGGGCCGACCGCGATCTTGACGCGGTCGTGGGGTTGTTCGACGCCGCGGCCCGGTATGCCGACCGGTTGCCTGGGTCTGGACCTGACGCGTTCCTCGACCACGTCCGAGGGGAAGAAGTGCCGGGGGACACGCTGGCGTTGCGGGCTCCGGCCCTAGACACGGTCGCCGTGTTGACTCCGGCCGCGGCAGCGGGCCGGGAGTGGCGGTTGGTGTGCGTGGCGGGGGTCCAAGAAGGGGTCTGGCCCGACCTGCGGTTGCGCGGGTCGCTGCTGGGCTCAGAACACCTGGTGGACCTGGTGACTGGCCGTGGTGGGTCGGTGCGGGCGGCCCAGGCCGCGGTGCGCTACGACGAGACCCGGCTCTTCCACGTCGCGGTCACCAGGGCCAGCGAAAGGCTCATCGTCAGCGCGGTCCGCAACGACGAGGAGCAACCGTCGGTCTATCTCGACCTGCTCGATCCGCTGCCCGACGGCTCAGATGTGGGGCGTTCGTTCACCCCCGTGACTCGGACGCTGACGACGGCCGGCGTGGTGGGCGCACTGCGGCAGGTTGCCGCCTCGGGGCGCACAGATCCGGTTGCGGCAGTTCAGGCCGGGCGGTTATTGGCCCGGCTGGCCGATGACGGGGTGGTGGCCGCCGACCCCGCACAGTGGTGGGCGCTCGTGCCTGCTGCCGACGAGCGTCCGCGTCGGGCGCCACATGCGACGGTCCGGGTGTCGCCGTCCAAGGTCGAGCAGTTCGCGACGTGCGAGCTGGCCTGGCTGTTGCGGTCGAGCGGGGGCGACGGGACGAAGAGTCCGTCCGCGTCCATCGGGACCCTCGTCCACGACGTGATCGCCGAGTTCGGCGACGTCGACGCGGACACCTTGCAGACCGAGATCGAGCGCCGGTGGGGGCAGCTGGGGCTAGCACCCGGCTGGGTGCAGGACCGCAAGCGCGAGGAGGCCCGGGCGATGGCCCAGCGAGCGGCCACCTACTTCACCTCGAAGGAGTCGGCCGGCTGGGAGCGGGTCGGGGTCGAGCTGGCGGCGGAGGTCCAGGTGGGGCGGGCGGTGCTCAAGGGACGGGTGGACCGGCTCGAACGCCATACCGGGGGATCGCTGCGGGTCATCGACTACAAGACCGGGTCGAGCAAGCCCACTCATGCCGAATTGGCCCGGCACCCGCAGCTGGGGGTCTATCAGGTGGCCGTCGAGCACGGCGCGTTCGGGGAGCTGGGGGACCGGTCGGCAGGAGCGGCGCTGTTGCAGTTGGGCAAGGCGGCCAACACGTCGGTCACGATGCAGAGTCAGCCGGCCTTGGTCGACGACGAAGACCCAGCTTGGGCGCAGCGGTTGGTCGAGCAGACTGCGGACGGTATGGGCGGGGCGCAGTTCACGGCAACGCCGGGGGAGCACTGCCGGATGTGCCCAGTCGTCGCCGCCTGTCCCGCCCGCCCGGAAGGGCAGACGATCTGATGGCCCGTGGACATCTCAGTGCCGCTGAGGTGGCCCGCGCCGCAGGGCTGGCACACGCCCCGACGCCGGAACAGGCCTCGGTGATCGAGGCGCCCCTGCAGCCCATGCTCGTCGTGGCGGGGGCCGGCAGCGGCAAGACCGAGACGATGGCCGCGCGGGTCGTCTGGCTCGTGGCCAACGGTCTGGTCGCACCCGATCAGGTGCTTGGGTTGACGTTCACCCGCAAGGCCGCTGCCGAGTTGGCCGAGCGGATCGAGGTGCGACTGCGTCGACTGCGCGCTGCGAGACTGTGGGTGCCGGCGCCCGACGAAGACGGTGCGGAGGTTCTGGGTGGCACCCCGACCGTCGCCACCTACCATTCGTATGCCGGTCGCCTCGTCCGCGAGCACGCCCTCCGTCTGGGCTACGAGCCCGACTCACGGCTGCTGTCCGAGGCGGCAGCTTGGCAGTATGCCGCCGAGGCAGTGTCTCGCTACGACGGTGACATGTCGGAGATGGGCTACGCCGAGTCGACGGCGATCGGGGCGGTCGTCGACCTTGCCGGAGAGCTGGCCGAGCATCTCGTCGGGACCGACCAGGTTCGTGACGAGATCGACCGGGTCGTCGCGGCCATTGACGCCACGCCGCTCGCCCCCCGGGCCCGCATGCTGTCAGGCGACGCCAGGGACCTGCGCAAAGCCCTTCGGGCGCGGCGGGCGCTGCTGCCTATCGTCGACGCCTTCGCCGAGCTCAAGCGCTCGCGGGATGCGCTCGACTTCGCCGACGAGGTTGCCTTGGCCGCACGGCTCGCCCTGGGCTTCCCCGACATCGGCGCCGCCGAACGGGCGAGGTTCCGGGTGGTGCTGCTCGACGAGTTCCAGGACACGTCGGAGGCCCAGTTGGTCCTGCTGCGGGCGCTGTTCGTGTCGGGAGACGGGGGAGTGCCGGTCACGGCGGTGGGCGACCCCAACCAGTCGATCTACGGGTGGCGCGGCGCCAGCGCCACGACCCTGACCCGCTTCCCTGCCGAATTCACCGACGGATCTCCCACCCCTGTTCGGCAGTTGGCCACGACGTGGCGCAACGACGCGTCCATCCTGCGAGTGGCCAACCACCTTGCGGCGCCGTTACGCGCTTCGGCCCGGGTCGATGTGGCCCCTTTGGCGGTCCGGCCCGACGCCGGTCCCGGGGATGTCACGGTGGCGAGGGTCGGCACCCATTTAGAGGAGGCGGCATACCTTGCCGCTTGGGTAGCGCAGGCGCGAAGCCGCGCGGGGACGACAGCAGCGGTGTTGTGCCGCAAGCGATCTCAGTTCGGTCCGGTGATGGAGGCGCTTGACGAGGCCGACATTCCCTACGAAGTGGTCGGGTTGGGGGGTCTGCTGCTCACCCCCGAGATCCTCGACCTCGTCGCGGCGCTGCGTGTGGTTGCCGATCCGAGTCGAGGCGATGCGCTCATGCGGTTGCTCACCGGCCCGATGTGTCGGCTCGGTGCCGCGGACCTCGACGGGCTGCACGCGTGGGCCAAGTTCCGCCAGCGCGTCGTCAAGGCCGAGGCGCTCGGTCGGCTCCCCCTCGACCTCGACCCGGGTCACCGCGACGAGGACGAGGGGCTGGACGACACGGCGGGCCAGCGGGTCGACCTGGCTCCCGAGGTGCTCGACGAGCCGAGCATCGTCGAAGCCCTGGACGATCTTCCCCCCGACGTTTGGCGCGGGCCGGAGGGCGAGCACATCGGAGTGGCCCAGCTCGGGCGGCTGCGCGGACTGGCCGGCGCGCTGCGACGACTGCGGCGCCTGGCTGCCGTCCCGCTTCCCGACCTCGTGGGCGAGACCGAACGGGCCCTCGGGCTCGATGTCGAGGTGCTCTCCCGGCCCGGATACACACCCGACACCGCCCGGGCGCACCTGGACGCCTTCGCCGACGTCGCGGCCGATTTCGCGTCGTCAGCCGATCGACCAACGCTGCTCGGGTTCCTCGCTTGGCTGGATGCCGCGATTGCGCAGGAGCGTGGCCTCGAGCGGGCGACCGTGGAGCCGTCGAGGGACGCGGTGCAGATCCTCACCGTCCACGCTGCCAAGGGTCTGGAGTGGGACGTCGTCGTCGTTCCCGGCCTCGTGGATGGGACTTTCCCGGCGCGGGAACACCCTCCAGCACCTCGCCATGACGGCGAACGATGGACAGTGAAGGACCCGATGTCCAGTGGGTGGTTGGTGGGACGGGCGGGGGTGCCCTACGCGTTGCGCGGTGACCGCGATGGGCTGCCGACCCTGCGCTATGCCGGTGCCGTCGACACGAAAGAGTTGGCGGACCGCATCGAGGACTTCAAGGCTGCCGAAGGCCAGCGAGAACTTGCCGAGGAACGCCGGTTGGCCTATGTCGCGGTTACCCGAGCTCGGCGCCGGCTCCTACTCACGGCCAGCGTGTGGACCACGACGAAGGCCCACAAAGTGACCTCCCAGTTCCTTCGCGAGGTGGTCCGGGCCCGAGCTCAGTTAGGCGTTCGGGTGGATCGATGGGACCCGATGCCTGATCCGGCGGACGTCGGCACGAACCCGGTCGCCGAGGATTCGGTGCTCGTCCTGTGGCCCCGTCCGCCCGATCAGGACCGGCTGGCCGAGGCACAGCGAGCGGCCGATGCGGTGGCCGCCGCCAGAGCAGAGTCCGGCGCCGGAGTCGGCGTCGACAGCCAGGGGGTCAGCGCGGCTAATTCGCGGGCAGCCCTCCACGCGCTGCCGCTCCCCGCCGCTGTGCGGGCCAGCGATGACCCGTATGCCGCCGACGTCGCCCACTTGCTCGCCGAGCGCGCCGCGGCGCGTCGGACGGGCCCGACGGTGGTGGAGGTGCCCCGGCACCTGTCGGCCTCCGACTTGGTGCACCTGGCCCAGGACGCGGGACGCTTCGCCAGCCAGCGTCGCCGGCCCATGCCGACCGAGCCCGCTCTCGCCGCACGTCGGGGGACGGCTTTCCACGCCTGGGTGGAACAGCACTACTCGCGGGCAGCTCTGCTCGACCCGACCGAATTGCCCGGCGCGGCTGACGACGACCCGGGCTCGGACACCGAGATGTCGGCGCTCAGGGTCACGTTCTTGGCCAGCGAGTGGGCCAGTCGCACCCCAGTCGACGTCGAGGTCGCCATCGAGACAGTTCTCGACGGGATCGCCGTCCGAGGGCGGATCGACGCGGTGTTTGCCCGGCCGGACGGCGGCGTGACGGTGGTCGATTGGAAAACCGGTCCGATGCCTTCGGGGGTGGAGGCTCAGCACCGCTCTCTGCAACTCGGCGCCTACGCCCTGGCCTACGCGCGTCTGCGCGGGCTGACCGTCGACCAGGTCGACGCGGCGTTCTACTACGCGCGCACGGGCACCACAATCCGGCCTGAGCTACCGGGCGAGGACGACCTGGTCAGGCTGCTGAGGGCAATCGAATAGCCAGCGGGGCAGCGAGCTAGGCGCCCGGGTCTGGCTCGGTCGCCTTGGCCTCAACCGCGTTGGGATCAACCGGGTCGACCTCAACCGCGTCGGGATCAACGGCACCACGGGATGCATCGCGCGCGGCGTGGGCCCGACGAACCGCGTGTAACTGCTCGGGCGGGATCTCCTCGGTCGCGTCGAACATCGTCCGGGGATCCATGGCGACCGTGTCCTGGTCGGCCACCTGGGCGAGCTGATCGGTGTCGCCCGACCCGCCCGACCCGGCCATGGCCGCTGTGTCCTCGAGGGACCCCGTGTCGGCCGCGGAGGCGGCCGGGGCGGGATCAGTCAGGTCCCGAGGTACGGGAACTTCTTTCGGCGTGACGGTGACGGGGGCGGGCGCCTTGAAGTCATCGGGCTCCACCTGCCGGCTCAGCTCGGTCAAGCGATCGGCGACGGCCCTGACTCGGTCGGGCATATTGAGGGTCACCGCGCCCAACAGCTCGCCCAACACTCCGAGCTCCGATGCCAGGAGGGCGCGACGGCGCAGGTGCGGGTCCGGTCGCTCGATCCGGGAATTGGCGTAGGCCTCCAATACCGACTCCACAGCCTCCGGGCTCGCCTTGGTGACGACCGCGGCGAAGTCCTCGGCCGGATCCGCCACCCTGGCGTCTTCCCACCCGACCACCGCGCGCACGTGACCCGACCCCGCATCCTCGGCGGAGTCAAAGACAGCTAGCACTTGCGAACGGGTCAGCCCGCCATGCACCGGAGCTGGCGCAAACCGCCAGAGCGTGACGTCATCGAGGGCGGTTTCCCAGCGCGACAGCAGGGCGGCGGGGACATGACCCGTGGCCGCTGCCCGGTCCAGGTCCGCCAGCCTTCGGGTGCGGTAGGCGTCTGCGTCGTAGGACGGCACCCCGGCTTCCTCGTAGACGCCTCGGTCGACGTTGTGGATCGCCGCAATGGTTCGGCCGAGCTCGGCCGCGAGTCCTGGTCCGGGCGGCAGACCCCCGAAGGCCAACGGTCGCCCGGGCAGCAGCGGATACACGGCTGCGCGACCATCAGGAACCGCGACAAACCCTTTGGGCACCGGCACGTGGAATGGCAACCGTCGGGCCAACAGAGCGACCAGGGCGGCGGCGGATTCGAGCCGCGCTCCTGCCGCGGGCGTTCGGGGGCACCGGATGAACCACGAGCGGTCCTGATCGTCGATGACGATCGCCGAGTCGAACTCGGCCGCCCGACCTGGGTGGACTGCGCGTGCCGAGACAGGGTCGAGTCCCGGCACGGCCGCGCTGGCCAGGGCGGCGAGGAAGGCCGGGCTACGGCTCTCGGGGCTCACGATGACCACGGTATGCCGTGAACGTCACCAGAGCGTGGCGCCTCGCCCGTGCTTGACTTCGCGGATGGACGATGCCCACTTCGGCCCGGGCCTGCGCGGACTGCTGCTCTCCAACGACGGGCTGGATCGGGCGGCCCACTTACGCGACGACCCGGATCTCACCTCGCGGCTGCTCGCGAACTCGGCGACTCGGGTGGTTGGGGTGCGTGGCGATCGGGTCCTGGTCGACGCCGACCACCGGCTGGTCCATCGGTCTCCGGAGGCCGCCGATGCCGAGCGGTTGACGATCTTCCTGGGACGCGAGCCGCGCGGCGACCGACGTGAGCCGGACGATGACGCTCGTGAGCAAAACGGCGATGGTCGTGAGCCGGTCGGGGACGGTGCGTGGGCGGCATACCTCGGCGTCGTTGAGCAGCCGACGGTGGGCGACGCTGACAGTGGATGGCGGACCCTGCGTGCGGCCGGCGCGCTGCTCAGCGACCGGGATGCGGCGATCGCCACCACACTGCTCGCCCTCGCGAACTGGCACCGAGGGCACGAGCACTGCGAGCGGTGCGGCGGCTCAACCGAACCCGTGACGGCAGGTTGGGTCCGCAGGTGCACCAGCGACGGCAGCGAGCACTTTCCGCGGACGGACTCCTCCGTGATCATGTCGGTCGTCGACGCAAACGAGCGGTTGTTGCTCGGCCGCGGGGTCACCTGGCCGGAGAACCAGTTTTCGGTGCTGGCGGGGTTCGTCGAGCCGGGCGAGTCGCTCGAAGCGGCCGTGGTGCGCGAGGTGGTGGAGGAGGCCGGGGTGCAGGTCGCCGACGTGCGCTACCTCGGCAGCCAGCCCTGGCCGTTCCCGTCCTCTCTCATGCTCGGGTTCACGGCGCGGGCCGTCACCACCGACCTCACCCACGACCCCGCCGAGCTGGCCGAGGTGCGCTGGGTGACGCGGCAGGAGTATGCCGCGCTGCTGCGGTCGGGGGCGATCCGCGTGCCGGGCGCCATCTCGATCGCCCGGCGGCTCATCGAGCGATGGCTGGGTGAGGATGTCGAGACGGTGGCCGGTGGTCCGGTCATCGAAGGGTGGCGACCGACCCGCTGAGTCGGCCGAGAGCTGGCGTTCCTCCGCGCGGCCTCGCCCGTCAGGCCAGCCGCGCCTTGACTTGGGCGATCGACGGGTTCGTCGCGGCACTGCCATCGGGGAAGATCACGGTCGGCACGGTCTGGTTCCCGCCGTTAAGGCTCATGACGACGTCGGCGGCTTCGGGCAGGTGCTCGATGTCGACCTCGGTGAAGCCGATCCCTTCCCGCTCCATCTGACTCTTGAGTCGGCGGCAGTAGCCGCACCACGTCGTCGTAAACATCGTCACCGAACCGGCGGTGGGCGTGAAGTCGGACATCGGCTGCTGGCTCCTCGGGTGTCTGCCAGGGGGCGGACCTCGGGCGGGTGGTTGAGTGGTCAACCACGTCGACGTCGCCGTTGTTCCGGGGCGCGACAGGAGCCGGAGTGTATGCCGTCCCGCGCCCCGTCGCCAAGGGCTTGACCGCAGGTGAACGCGAGATGAACGGCATACGAGACACTGCGAGACAGGCCACGGTGTGAGTGGAACAATGCCCGCCATGGCGAAGCGAACCGCGAACGGGACCCTCAAGCTGGACACGGCCACGTACGAGAAGGAACTGTTCCGACTCCAGGCCGAGCTCGTGACGATGCAGCAATGGGTCATCGGCACTGGGAGCCGGCTGGTCGTCCTCTTCGAGGGGCGCGACGCGGCGGGCAAGGGCTCGGCGATCAAGCGGATGACCGAATACCTCAACCCGCGCCACGCTCGGGTGGCGGCGCTGCCGGCGCCGACCGAGCGCCAGAAGACGCAGTGGTACTTCCAGCGCTACGTCGAGCACCTGCCGGCGGCCGGCGAGATCGTGCTCTTCGACCGGTCCTGGTACAACCGGGCCGGCGTCGAGCGGGTCATGGGATTCTGCTCCGACGTTGAGTACGCGCGCTTCCTGCGCCAGGCGCCGTCGTTCGAGCGGATGCTCATCGACGACGGGATCATGCTGCGCAAGTACTGGTTCTCGGTGAGCGACGTCGAGCAGGAGGCTCGGTTCCGCTCGCGCGCCCAGGACCCGATGCGCCGGTGGAAGCTCTCACCGATGGACATGCAGTCGATCACCCGGTGGGAGGACTACAGCCGGGCCAAGGACACGATGATGCAGTTCACCGACATCTCCGACTCCCCTTGGTACACGGTCGAATCCGACGACAAGAAGACCTCCCGGATCAACGTCATCGCGCATTTGCTGTCGACGGTGCCCTACGAGGACCTGCACCCCAAGACGGTCGAGATCCCCAGCCGCCCGGTGGCCGTGGGTTACCACCGGCCGCCGCGGGAGTCCAACCGTTACGTGCCCGACCACGCGCACACGCTGCCGATCGTCACGCCACCTGCCCCCAAGAAGGCATCCGCCAAGGGGGCGTCGAAGAAGGACGAGGGGAAGAAGAACGGCACTAAGCACCTTAAGACCAGCGGCGACGGGTCGGGTGACGGCCACGGAAACGGGCCCTCCGCTGTGGCCATGACCTCTGACGCGGCCGTCGTCGAGCCCCATGTGTCGACCGCCGCATCGGCGACACCCGACGCGCCTTCCGCACCCGAGCTGGCGTCCGCACCCGAGTCGGCGTCGGTGGAGGCAGCCGAAGACTGACCCGTTGCGAGACGGCGCGATACCGGCGGACGGGAGCGGGCGGCATACCGATGCGGTATGCCGCCCGCTCGCGATTCGGGGCTCGTTCAACGCCTGGTCCGACGGCGGCGGTCCGGCACGAAGGGGCGAGGCGCGCGGTCTCGTCCATCCGCTGGGTCGCCGATGAGGCGTGGGCTCGGGGTTTTCGCGGCGCGGGGGCTGTTGAGGCGCGGGCATCGGGGTCTCGACCAGGGAACCTGGCTCGAAAACCGTGATCGGATCGTGACCAATCTGCCTGTGGATAAAGGGGATTGGGGCAGGGTGGCTGTCAGACCTCCCGGCTAGGTTGGGGTCATGAGCAGCGAGTTGGGCACCCCGATGAGAGGGGCGTCGGTCCAGGACCGACGTGTCGTCCTGGCTGCTGCCCGGGTTGCTCTCGACGGGTTGACCGGGCTGCTTTGGCAGGTCACCGGCCCCGAGTTAGCGCCGCTCGTGGAAGAGCTCGATGCGCTGTCCTGCGCCGCCGCGGGCGCGGTAGTGGCGGCGGTCGCGGAGGCCGACGCCAGAGGCGAGATCGCGGCAAGCCAGGCCGGGACCAGCGCCCAGTGGGTTGCCCAGCACGCTCCGTCGCTCGCCGCCGAGGGTGCCGGGCAGGTGGCCCGGCTCGTCCAGGAGTGCCGCCGACCCGAGCTGGCGCCGGTGCGTGACGCGGTCGAGCGCGGCAGGCTGCCGGTCGGGGTCGGCCTCTCGGTCATCTCCGAGTTCCAGGCGCTGCGACCGATGCTGCGCGACGAGGCACGACCGACTGTTCTCGACGGTTTGCTGCAGATGGGTGCCGAACACGGTCGAGTCGGTGTTCGTCGGTTGCGGCCGGCGATGCTGGCCCGGTTCGGTGACCCCGGGGTGTTCCAAGAGGTGCAGGACTTCGCCGGACGGCTCGTCGCCTTGAGTCGGCCGGTGGGGGACGAGCTCGGCGCGTTCACCTACCGGCTGGTCCTCGACGCACACGGCAAGGCCGCTGTGGAAGCGGCGATCGGACCGCTCTCGGCACCGGTCCCCCAGCCCGACGGTTCCCGAGACCCGCGCCCGCCCGAGCGCCGTCGTGGCGAGGCCCTCGTCGAGGTATGCCGCCGGGCCGCGGCGGTGGGCGGGGGCGGCATACCGCCCAGCGGGGTCAAGTCGACGCTGATGGTGACGATGCCGCTGGCCGATCTGATCGCGCGAAGCGGGGCGGGTGAGACGCTCGGGTCGAGCGAGGGCGGGACGTTGCTCGCCCCCGAGACCGTCCGGCGGCTGGCCTGTGACGCCGGGGTGATCCCGGTGGTGCTCGGTGAAGCGGGGGAGCTCCTCGACCTGGGCCGGGCGACCCGCCTGTTCAGTCGTGGGCAGACGGCCGCGCTCTGGCTCCGTGATCGGGTGTGCACGTTCCCCGGATGCTCGACGCCCGCCCATTGGTGCGACGCTCACCACCTGATCCATTGGGCGGATGGCGGCGCCTCGGATCTAGGCAACGCGGCCTTGTTGTGCGGGCGACATCACACGGTCGTGCATCGTGATCGGCTGTTCGGGGCGGTGACCGCCGACGGAGTGGCCTGGGACCGATGTCCCGGGTCCTACGACCGCGCGCTGGAACGATCCGGGCCTCGGCAGGACGGCGTGGCCGGGCCAGCGCCCCCGGCCGCCTGACTCCGCGTAGCCACCCAGAGCCGCCTGAGCCCGCCGTAGCCGCCGAGAGACGGCGAGAGACGCTGAGAGACGCCGCGGGGCGGCATACCCAAGAGGTATGCCGCCCGCGGGAAAGCCGCTCGCGCTCAGTCCTTCGGACCGCCGGCGACGTAGATGACCTGGCCGTTGACGAAGCCGGCCTCGTCGCTGGTGAGGAACGACACCGTGGCCGCGATGTCCTCGGGCTGCCCGACCCGCGCCACGGGGATCTCCTTGGCGGCGTGGGCGATGAAGTCCTCGAACGACACCCCGAGCCGGTCGGCCGTCGCCTTGGTCATCTCGGTCTGGATGAAGCCGGGGGCGATCGAGTTGCAGGTCACGCCGAACTTGCCGAGCTCGATGGCCAGCGTCTTGGTGAAGCCTTGCATGCCTGCCTTGGCTGCTGCGTAGTTGGCCTGCCCGCGGTTGCCTTGCGCGGACGTGGAGGACAGGTTGACGATGCGGCCGAACTTGGCCTCGGTCATGTACTTCTGGCACGCCTTGGACACCAGGAACGCCCCGCGCAGGTGCACGGCCATGACGCTGTCCCAGTCTTCCTCGGTCATCTTGAACAGCAGGTTGTCGCGGGTGATCCCGGCGTTGTTCACGACGATCGTTGGACCACCGAGCTCGGCCGCGACCCGCTCGACCCCGGCCGCGACCGAGGCGGCGTCGGCGACGTTAACTCCCACGGCCAGCGCTTTGCCGCCCGCGTCGACGATCGCGGACACCGTTGCGGCGCAAGCGGCTTCGTCGAGGTCGAAGACACCGACGGAGTGCCCGTCCGCGGCCAGGCGCTTGGCGGTGGCGGCGCCGATCCCGCGGGCGGCGCCGGTGACGATGGCGGTTCGGGGGGTAGTGCTCACGGGAGACTCCTCGGGTGGTCGGGTCGCGCGCGACCGGCGCGTGTCGTTTTCGAGCCTACGACGCCGAGGTATGCCGCGGGCAGCCCGCCCACCGCCCCGTCACCGTGGGGTGCGTCACGAGAAGACCTGGCGTTGCCTGACCATGTGCCGTCCGGTGCCGGGGTGCGCGGCACGGCCCCACGGCCGGGATGAACTCAGGCGAGCCGGACGCCGAGGGGTGCCCCGGTTGACCTGCCCGCTTTCCGGCGCAGGCAACGAGACCTGATCATGACTTGAGGCGGAGCATGCCTTCCTGGGCGATCGAGGCGAGGAGGGTGCCGTCGGCGGCATACATCCGGCCCAGGCCGAGGCCGCGCCCGCCGGACGCCGAGGGGGAGTGCCCGGTGTGCAGCACCCACTCGTCAGCGCGGCCGGGCCGGTGGAACCACATCGCGTGGTCGAGGCTGGCCTGACGCAGCCGCGGGTCCGACCACGCCGTGCCGTGGCGGCGCAGGACCGACTCGAGGATCGAGTAGTCCGAGGCATATGCGAGGAACGCCGCGTGGATGATCGGGTCGGTAGGCAGCGTCCGCCGCGACCTCAGCCAAACTCCTTGCCGGGAAACGAGATCGGGTCGGGGACCGGCATACAGGTGCCCTTCGACGTGGCACAACTCGATCGGGCCGTCGAGGATACAGACGACGGCATACGGCTCGGGGACCCCGGCCAGAGCCTGCGCGACGTTGGGCAGCGTCTCCGGCCCGGGCACCCCACCAGGCATCGGCTCGGCGTGATCCCAGCCGTCCGACACCTCCTGGAATGAGGCCGTGACGACGGCGAGCAGCCTCCCGTGCTGCACCGCGCAGACCCGCCGGGTCGAGAAGGACCGGCCGTCGGAGAGCGGCTCGACGACGTAGTGGACGTCGTCGGTATCAGCACCCGACAGCAGAAAGGTCGTGTGCGTGGAGTGCAGCAGCCGCCCACGACCGGCCGGCCCGGCGACCACGGTGCGCCCGGCCGCGACGATCGCCTGAGCGAGCAACTGCCCGCCGAAGGTCCGCTCGTAGCGCTGCCTCTGGCTCGGCCCGCGGAACACCCGAGCCTCGCGCTGGCCGCTGCCGACCTCCGCGGTGAGGGCTTCGGCGTCCTCGCCGTAAGCGGCGTCCTCGACGGCCACCGCCCACCCGGTCTGCAGCGTCCCCACCTCACGAAGGTCGAGGATGTCCAGGAGGTCGCTCACGGCATACGGGGCCGGTGTGTCGGTCACGAACCCGAGGGTATGCCGCCCGGTCGCCGGGTGGAGGTATTCCCGGTCGGGAGGTCCGACCGGGAATACCTCCACCCATAGCTCTCACGAGTCCTTGAGCCGGAGCATGCCCTCCTGGGCGACCGACGCCATGAGCACGCCGTCGGCGGTGAACATCCGCCCGACTCCGAGTCCGCGGCCACCTGAAGCCGACGGGCTGGCCATCGTATAGAGCACCCACTCGTCGGCCCGTGGCACCCGGTGGAACCACATTGCGTGGTCGAGGCTGGCCGGGCGCAGCCGAGGATCGCGCCAGGCGATGCCATGGCGACGCAGCACCGGTTCGAGCAGGGGATAGTCAGAGGCATAGGCCAACACCGCGGCGTGGATCACCGGGTCGTCGGGCAGCTCGCCCCGGGCTCGCAACCACACACTCTGTCGAGGCGCCCGCTGGCGACCCGGCCGCACGTAGATGTTGCCCTCGACGTGCCGCAGTTCGATCGGCCGCCGGGCGGCGAAGAACTGCGCGGCCGCCGGATCCAGATGCTCGCCCAAAGCGTCGGCCAGGGTAGGGACGTCCAGTGGATCTGGCGCCGGCGGCATCGGATCCTGGTGGTCCAGGCCCTCCGCGGGCTCTTGGAATGAGCACCCCATCGACAGGATGGTTCGGCCGTACTGCACCGCCTGAACCCGCCTCGTCGAGAATGATGCCCCGTCCCGGACTCGCTCGACGACGAAGCGGATGGGGTGGCTGTCGTCGCCTCCCCGGACGAAATAAGCGTGCAGGGAATGAATCGGCCGCGCCACCCCGTCCACCGGGTCGACGGTGCGTGCCGCCGCGACGAGCGACTGGGCGAGCACCTGCCCGCCGAACACCCGCCCGTGGGCCTGCTTCTGGCTGCGTCCGACGAACACGATCGGCGTCGATTCGCCCAGGTCCGTCTCGTCATCGCCCGGAGCACCCTGGACCGTGATCCGCGCCTCGCCCAGACAGGTGAGGTCAAGCACGTCGAGCAGATCGGCGACGGCATCAGGTGTCGGCTCGGGCAATCTCATGCACTCGAGGCTAGCCCTGAGCCTGAGAGGATGACCGCCATGTCCGCCGAGCCGCCCGTCCACGTGCTTCCCGAGATGCGCGTGCCCACGGAGGTGCTCGTTCCGTTGCGGTGGTCGGACATGGACGCCTATGGTCACGTGAACAACGCCCAGTTCCTCCGGCTGCTCGAAGACGCCCGCGTCGCGGCCCTGCCGCGGTGGTTTCCCGAGGGGCTCGCCCTGCTTGAGCGCGGCATCCTCGTCGTCCGGCACGAGATCGAATACCGCGCTCAGCTGGACTACCGCCCCGAACCGGTCGCCATCGACCTGTGGGTCACCCGGATCGGTGGCGCGGGATACGACCTCGGTTACGTCGTCCGCGACCCGCACGGGATCGGCGCCGGCACCGTGTTTGCCGTGGCCGAGACCTCGATGGCCCTGTTCGACTTCGCCGCGAACGCCCCGCGTCGGGCCACTACGGCGGAGCGCGAGTGTCTCGCAGCCCAACTCGGCGGTCCTGTCCCACTCCGGAAGCGTCGTTGACCCCGTTGCTCGCCGGACTCTCCTTCCCTGACCCGCAGGGGTATGCCGATCTGGCCACCCTCGTCCGCCGTGCCCAGAAGGCCGACTCGGACGCAGCGGTTCGCCTTCAGGCAGCCGGGGGCGTCCTGCGAGTCTGGGTCGGTGTGTTGCCCGGACGTGGTCTGCTCGCCGACGGGGCGGCCGTGGGCGTGCGCGGCATCGCGCTGGCCGGCTCGGCCGAAACCTGGAGCACTGGGGGATCGACTGTCGGAGGTTCGTCACCCGTCGATGCGACCGCCGGGCGCTCGACCGACCTGGACCTCGACCTCGTCTGTTCGGCAGCGGCGCTGCTGGAGCGGATCGCCCGAGACGGGGTCGGCGCGACAACGTTGACCCTTCCGACCGTCAGCACGTATGCCGCATGGTCCGGCGCCCTCCCCGCGACCGGCGGTTGGACGCCCGCGGGAGAGGTGTCGGTCGCGGACCTGGTCGGGGCCGCTACGTCCGGAATCGCCGAGATCGCCGAAGGTGTGGGCCCGTCCGGCCCGGTCGCCGGAGCCCGCGCCGTCGAGGAATTGCGGCTGCGGGTGTGGGCCCGACCCGTGCCGGTGCGGGCGGCGGCGGCACCTGTCGCTGGAGTCCACGTGCCCGCGGGGGCGGCGTTCGCGGCATACGTGCTGGGGTTTTTGCCCGACTCGAGGGCAACCGTTCGGGTGTGGCGAAACGGGCGATGGGTCCGGCTACAGACGCGGGTCGGCCACGTGGTTGCCCGTCCGTGACCGGGCCGAGGCACACCGGGACGCGCTGAGCATCCCCAACGCGCCGAAACAGGCCAACCCGACCCACACGATGATGTAGCCGCGGTGTTCTCCTGGGGTGTGCCACAGGCCGAAGGCGGCGGTTGCCCCGGCTATCCCGACCACCGTGCCGAGAACGTCGGCCAGCTGTAGGGCGGCCGAGGCCCGCCCGTGCTCGTGGTCAGGGCTCAGTTCCAGCACTAAACCGGACAAGGTTGTCGATCCGAGACCCATGCCCAGTCCACCGCCGACGATGGTCGCAGCGAATGCCCACACCGGCGCGTGCGCCAGCGTGAGAACGACGAACACCGCCCAGCCACCTGCCAGCAGAGCCGCGCCGATGAAGACGAGGCGGGCCCGTTCGTCCGCTCCAGCGCGCTGTGATCGACCCTGCGCCCAGGAACCAGCACTCCAACCCAACGAACCGACCGCGAGCACCAGGCCGGCTGACGTGGCGTCCAAGCCCATTTCCTGGGTGAGCATGAGCGGGAGATAGGCGAAGGCACCGAGGAAAGACCCGTTGAGCAGCGCCCTGGTGAGCACGACGGACGGCAATCCTCGCGCGCTGCGGAAGGTGCCCGATGGCAACAGCTTGGGCGCTGCTGCAGCGACGCCGAGCAGCCCCAACCCGGCGAGACCGCTGAGCAGCGAGACCAGCGGCGGCCGCTCGTGGATCGCCAGCTGCACCAGGCCCGCCGACCCGGCGACGAGGGCGCCGAGCCGTGCCGTGCGCAGATGCTCACGCCGCTCGTCCGCCGGGCTGACTGAGTCGGCCTGGTCGTCGGTCTCGTCCCGGTCGCCAGAGAATCTCGGGCTGGGGCTTGACCGCAGCGCTGCTCGTCGGGCCAATAGCAGAGCACCCGCGACTCCCGCTGGCAGGACGACGACCCAGAAGACCCACCGCCAGCTCACGTTCGACGCCAACCATCCGGCGATCGGACCGCCGACCAGGCTCGGCAGCACCCACGCCGCGGACATCCAGGAGAAGACGCGTGGCCGATCCGCCGGCGCAAACGTCCGCGCCACGACGACGAATTCAACGACGATGACCAAACCCGCGCCGAGTCCCGTGATCACCCGCCCGAGCAACAACGCCGGGAACGAGGGTGCCGCGCCGCACACGATCGCGCCGATCGCGAAGAACGCCTGCCCCCAGAAGACCGGAGCCAGCGGTCCCGCCCGGTCCGTCCACGGACCCGCGAGGACGATCCCGAGCAGCATCGCGGTCATCATTGACGAGAACGCCAAACCATAAGACCCAATGGCGCCCAGCTCGGCAGCCACCACCGGCATCGCCGTCGCGACCGCCATGTTTTCGAAGGCGATCATTGTCGTGAGCAGCAGCAGGGCTGCCGTGATCGCCCGGTCGGTGGGCGGCGCCCCGGGGTCGGCGAGGTTGGCCGGATCGGCAGAGCGAGGAAGGCCGTGGCCGGACGCCTCGGTCATGTCGGCCACGCGCCTCGCGCCGTTAACACCTCGCGCAGCACGTCGATCCGATCGCTGACGATGCCGTCGACACCGAGGTCGAGCAGGCGCTCCATCTCGTCCCGCTCATCGATGGTCCAGACGTGCACCTGCATCCCGAACCGGTGCGCGGCCGCCACCAGACCCGGCGTGACGAGCGCCAATGTTCGCCCCCGCACCTCGTGCGTCGTGGGGATCTGCAGGACCTGTCCAGGGGAGTGCGCCAGCGCGGACAGCCCTTGCGGAAGATAGCGCAATGCCGCCGTCCCCAGCTGCCCTGCCGCAGTGGCCACCTGGGCGCCGGCCAGTCGTCGGAACGCGTGCAACCGCCGGTTCGAGAACGACCCCACACATACCCGTTCGTATGCCGCGTGCGCGCGGATCGTCTCCCACAGGGGGTCGACCGCACCGGGGGCCTTGATGTCGATGTTGATCCGGGCGTCGGGGAATGCATCCAACAGCTCGGCCAAGGTAGGGATCGGCTCGCGGCCCCCGATTCGCGCCGCGGCCACTTCCCGCCACGGCAGGTCCGCAATCGCCCCGACCCGATCGGTCACCCGGTCCAGGTGTTCGTCGTGGAAGGCCACGAGCCGTCCGTCGCTCGTCGCGTGCACGTCGGTCTCCAGATAGCGAAACCCCAGCTCGACGGCGGTGCGAAAAGCCGCGATGGTGTTCTCGATCCCGACATTGGCAGGGTGAGCGGCACCGCCTCGATGGGCCAGGCCGATCGGAGGCGGCGCGAAATACGGGTAGTCCGCCGCGCTCACGGCATACAGAGTGTCACGCGGCGAAGGCCTAAATCTCGCCGAACATGTTTGCCATGAGCACTCGGCCGAACTCCGCAGCCGTGCGGCCCTCCTGGACCACGGCGGTGACGTTGGCGACGATCGGCATAGCGACTCCGTGGGCCTGCGCCAGCGCAAGGATCGCCCCGCAGGAGGCGACTCCCTCCGCGGTCTGCTTGGTCACGGCGACAACCTCATCGACGGTCATCCCCGAGCCAAGGTTGCGCCCGAACGTCGAGTTCCGCGAATGGGGCGACAGGCAGGTGACGACGAGGTCGCCGACGCCCGCCAGCCCGGAGAACGTGGCGGGGTGGGCGCCCATCGCTTTGCCGAGCTCACTCATCTCGGTCAGCCCCCGGGTGATGACCGCCGCGGTCACCGAATGCCCGAGCCCGAGGCCCTCGGTCATGCCCGACGCCACGGCGACGACGTTCTTCACGCAGCCGCCCAACTCCGCTCCGACGACGTCGTCGTGGACGTAGGGCCGGAAGGCAGGTGTCGCGCAGGCGTCGGCGACCCGCTGGGCCGTGGCGAGCGAAGCACTGGCCACCGTGGTGGCCGCCGGCTCTCGCGCCGCGATCTCACGGGCGATGTTCGGCCCGGACACCGCGACCACCTGTTCGGGCGGCAGGTCCAGGCATTCCGTGACGACCTCGGTCATCCGTTTGGAGGTGCCCTTCTCCAGGCCCTTCATCAGCGAGACGAGGACGATCCCGGGCGGCAGCAACGGCCCCCACTCGGCGAGGTTGGCTCGCAGGGTCTGGGCCGGCACCGCCAGCACCCCGATCCCGGCACCCGCCAACGCCTCGGCCGGGTCGGTCGTCGCGCTGACCGTGTCGGGCAGCCTCAGGTCCGGCAGGTAGCGGACGCTCGCATGATGGCGCTGGATGTCGGCCACCTCGTCCTCGAACTTGCCCCACATCCGCACCTGGCAGCCAGCTTCGGCGAGCACCGAGGTGAACGCCGTCCCCCAGCTGCCGGTCCCGAAGACTGCCACCTGCTCCTGCGCCGTTGTGGCTGCGCTGCTCACGGCGCAAGCCTGGCATGTCACCCGGGCGGACCGCGAGAGGGGAGCGCGTTTGCCGCTCGCCTGGCCCCGCGGCATACGAGTGCACATGCGCCGCAACCAGAACGTGACACGATGGGCGTCAGGGGTCGACCACCCGCTCGACCCGACGACGTGACCCTCAACGAGGAGGAACCCTCCGATGGATGCCCTGTTCCGTGTGCCCGCCCCGGCGAACGAGCCGGTCCTCGGATATGCGCCAGGCAGTCCCGAACGCGCGAGCCTGGAAGCCGAGCTGGCCCGGATCGGCGGCGAGCAGATCGAGCTGCCGAGCACGATCGGTGGCCGCAAGGTCATGGGCGGCGGACGGGCCGCCAAGGTCGTCCAGCCACACGCGCACCGCAAGGTCCTCGGGACGATGAAGCTCGTCACCCCGACCGAGGCGCAGAGCGCCATCGACGCGGCCAAGGCCGCTGCCCCGATGTGGCGCGATATGCCGTTCGCCGACCGGGCCGCGATCCTGCTGAAGGCCGCTGAACTGCTGTCCGGCCCGTGGCGAGCCACCCTCAACGCCGCGACGATGCTCGGGCAGAGCAAGACCGCTCCTCAGGCCGAGATCGACTCGGCATGCGAGCTCATCGACTTCTGGCGGATCAACGTGCACTTCGCCCAGCAGATCCTTGCCGAGCAGCCGCCGCTGAACTCCAAGGGCGTCTGGAACCGCAGCGACTACCGCTCCCTGGAGGGCTTCGTCTACGCGATCACGCCGTTCAACTTCACCGCGATCGGCGGCAACCTGCCGACCGCGCCCGCGCTCATGGGCAACACCGTCGTCTGGAAGCCGGCTCGCACCCAGCAACTGGCCGCGCACTACACAATGCTCATCCTCGAAGCCGCGGGCCTGCCTCCCGGGGTCATCAACCTGGTCACCTCCGACGGCGCAACGCTGTCCAACGCTGTCCTGGCCGACCCTGACTTCGCCGGCATCCACTTCACCGGCTCGACCGGCGTCTTCCACTCGATGTGGGAGCAGGTCGGGGCCAACATCGGTCGCTACAAGACCTACCCGCGGCTGGTCGGCGAGACCGGTGGCAAGGACTTCGTCGTCGCCCACCCGTCGGCCGACATCGATGTCCTGCGCACGGCCCTGGTCCGGGGCGCCTTCGAGTTCCAGGGTCAGAAGTGCTCGGCGGCCTCGCGCGCCTACGTCCCGGCCTCGCTCTGGAAGCGGATGGGCAAGGACTTCACCGACGAGGTCCAGTCCCTCACCCAGGGTGACGTCACCGACTTCGGCAACTTCATGGGCGCGGTGATCGACGGCGGCGCCTTCGCCGACCACAAGGCTGCGATCGACCGGGCGCACGCGACTCCGGGCGTCTCGGTCGTCGCGGGCGGCACGTATGACGACTCCGAGGGCTTCTTCGTCCGCCCGACCGTGCTCAAGTGCGACGACCCGACCGACGAGTCGCTGCGCACCGAATACTTCGGCCCGATCCTCTCGGTCCACGTCTACCCCGACCGCTCCTAC
>WBZS01000263.1_pt1 | contig 85649 bp, 76 predicted proteins | sample 5204201 | NCBI WGS metagenome assembly WBZS01 (sample SAMN12344357, study PRJNA552823) | activated sludge metagenome | biome: Activated sludge suspended growth; feature: Nitrification reactor; material: Wastewater; isolation source: activated sludge from nitrification reactor of wastewater...
ATCGACAAGCGGCCCGAGTACGTCGAGATGGGCATCATCCCGCGCGTGTGCGAGCCCAACCGGCAGATCATCTTCAAGGTCAACTGGCAGGACGACGCCGGCAAGGTGCACACCAACCGGGGGTTCCGCGTGCAGTTCAACAGCGCGCTCGGGCCGTACAAGGGCGGGCTGCGGTTCCACCCCAGCGTCTATCTGGGCATCATCAAGTTCCTCGGCTTCGAGCAGATCTTCAAGAATGCCCTCACCGGCATGCCGATCGGCGGCGGCAAGGGCGGCTCCGACTTCGACCCCAAGGGCAAGTCGGACTCCGAGATCATGCGGTTCTGCCAGTCGTTCATGACCGAGCTGTCCGGGCATATCGGCCACGACGTGGACGTCCCGGCCGGCGACATCGGCGTCGGCACCCGCGAGATCGGCTACCTGTTCGGCCAGTACAAGAAGCTCACCGGCCGCTACGAGTCGGGCGTCATCACCGGCAAGGGGCTGACCTGGGGCGGGTCGCGCGCCCGCACCGAGGCCACCGGGTACGGCACGGTCTTCTTCGCCGACGAGATGCTGAAGCTGTCGGGGGAGAGCTTCGACGGCAAGCGGGTCGTCGTGTCCGGGTCCGGCAACGTCGCCATCTACGCCCTCGAGAAGGTCAACCAGCTCGGTGGCACCGTCGTGGCCATGTCTGACTCCTCGGGCTACCTCGTCGACGAGTCCGGCATCGACCTCGCCCAGATGCAGGAGTTGAAGGAGATCCGCCGTGGCCGCATCGTCGAATACGCCGACGCCAACGCGACGGCCCGGTTCGTCCCCGACGGCCTGATCTGGGACGTCCCCTGCGACATCGCACTGCCCTGCGCCACGCAGAACGAGCTGAACATCGGCGGTGCGCGTGCGTTGATCAAGAACGGGTGCACCCTGGTCGCCGAGGGCGCCAACATGCCCTCGACCCCGGATGCCATCCGCGCGTTCACCAGCAACGGCGTGCGGTTCGCCCCCGGCAAGGCCGCCAACGCCGGCGGCGTCGCTACCTCGGCGCTGGAGATGCAGCAGAACGCGTCCCGCGATTCCTGGACCTTCGAGCACACCGAGGAACGGCTCAAGGAGATCATGGTCAACATCCACGCCCGGTGCGCCGAGACCGCCGACGAGTACGGAGCCCCCGGCGACTACGTCGTCGGCGCCAACATCGCCGGGTTCCTGCGCGTCGCCGACGCCATGATGGCCCTCGGGGTCATCTGACGCTCGTGTGAGGTGTCTGAGCGGCCCCGGGGGCGTACGGTCCCGGGCCCGCCGGCCCAGCCGAGGTCACGCCAGCGCGGTGTTCACTCCGCAGACGACGCGCTGGGTGGCGAGGTCGGAGTACAGCTCCAGCCCCGGCACGCGACAGACGTGGACGACGTCGGCGAGGCGGGGGTCGGCGTCCGGGTCGAGGGTGAGCAGGTCGTTGGGTCGGTCGACGACGAGCGCGGGGTTGAACCGAACGCCGGGCCGTTCGTCGAAGATCGCCGCGTAGAAGATGCCCGCCTCGACGAGGTCGGCGAAGAAGTGGCTGCCGTAGGACAGCTCGGGGCGGAACCCGCCCGCGGCGTACGTGACCTCGACCAGGGCGGCGGCGTGGCTGATCTCCGCGAACCGCACCGGGACGCCGAGCGATTCGGTGGTGGTGCCCCAGCGTCCAGGCCCGACGAGGAGGTACGGCGTGCCCCGCAGTGCCCGGTTCAGGGCACCGACCTGCCGGGCCACCCCGTGCCGTTCGGCCGACGACAACAGCAGGTAGGGCGCCGGACGCACCGCCACCACGTACTCCAGCGGCAGGCGCGCGTTGCCGCCCATGAACTCCCCGGCCGACTCGAACAGCACCCCTGACGCATCCTTCACAGACGGCATCGCCACCGCCGGACCCGGACCCCGCGTCTGCAGCGGCCGGCACTGCACGAGGTTGACGCGCATCTGCCCCGGCGCGGTGACGTTGAGGGTGAACTCGATGTCGACGGGGTAGTCGTACGCCGAGGCCAGCCGCGCCAGCGCGGCCCGCATCAGCCCTGGGAACCCGGTGTCGGCCAGCAGCCCGCGGAAGTCGGCGACCACCAGGCGGCCCGACGGGCGGCGTCCGAGCTCCTGGACGCGGCGCAGCGCGGCCGAGTCGGGGCTGACGAACAGCCCCCAGTCGGCCCCGATGTCGGCGTCGAGCAGGTCGGCCAGCGGCACGGTGGCGGGCCGGTTGGCGCGCACGTCGAGCACGTCGACCTGCCGCTGGCTGGACGCCGACAGCAGCTCCGGGTCGGACATCCGGCGGCGCAGCGGCTCGTCGAGGGCGACGATGCGGGCGTGGTCGCTGGTCGTGCGGTCGACCGCGCGCGTGCCCAGGCCCACGACGAGCCGGAGCATGCCCGCGTCGGCGTCCATGGCGGCGTCCCAGGTGTAGAGGTTGTGGGAGTTGCCGACGCCGGCGGCGTGCGGGAAGAAGAGCCCGCCGTGATGGTCGCCGGACACGCGTTGCACCAGCACGGCCATCTGCTCGTCGGCGTCCGCCAGCCCGCGCACCTGCCGGTAGTGCAGCGCCTCCTCGCTCATCGACGAGGCGTACACCGCGCGCACCGCGTCCTCGAACGCGGCCAGGCGCTGCTCGGGGGCGCCCTGGTTGGCGAGGAAGAAGCTGTCGTACTTGCCGGCGAACGCGTTGCCGTAGTTGTCCTCCAACAGCGAGCTCGAGCGCACGATGATCGGCGACTGGCCGTAGTACTCCAGCATGCGGAGGAACTCCTCCGAGATGCTGGCCGGGAACCGCCCGGACGCCAGCAGCCCGTGCAGCGACGCCCCCTCGGAGAGGAACCGGTCCGGCGACCGCTGCGCCAGCCGGTGCGCCCACCATCCGTTCGTGACCAGGTAGGTGTAGAAGACGTCGGTGCCCAGGTAGTAGGAGTCGTGCGGCTCCAGGTGTGGGGCGAACAGGGCATCGGGGTCGTGGTCGAGGATCGCCCGCGCCACGAGCATGCCCACGCTCTTGCCGCCGATGCGGCCGGTGCCGATCTCGCGCGACGCCACGACGAGCAGGTCGGCCAGGGTGAGGTGGCGCCGGGCCAGGTCGACCATGCGCCCCTGTTGGCCGACCATCACGCCGAGCAGCCGGGAGTGCGCGGACGCCTGCGCGGCCGCGTCGGCGTCCAGGGCCCCGAAGGCGTCGTCGACGACCTGATGCCAATGATCCGGACGCCCGGTCGTGCGGCCCAGCGACGCGAACAGCCGGGCGGACGCCTCGGACGACGTCACCGGCGTGGCCGTGGCGCCGGACACCTCGTGCGGGAAGAACATGGTGGGTGAGCTGCGGCCGTCGACCTTCAGCGGGTGGACGTAGGTGCGGCCGTCGACCACGTGCAGGTCGAGCAGTAGCTGGGTCGTCTCGCGGATGCCGGCCACGGTCGCCTGCGTGGTGACGTCGCGCAGCAGCGGGAAGTAGGCGATCGTGTCGAGGTCGTAGAGGAACGGACAGGTCACCTTGAAGAAGTTCATGACCATGAGGTCGGAATGCCAGACCTCCAGCAGGCCGGCCAGGGAGTCGAACACGTAGAACGCCAGCCGGCCGGTCTCTTCGACGATGTCGTGGACGGCTGTGGCGAACGCCTCGAACCCGACCGACGGGTCGAGCGCACGCACCTCGACCCCTTCCTCGGCCACCAGCGGCGGGTGGTCGCCGAACCGCACGTACACCACCCGGCGCCCGTCGGCCCGCGAGCGGGCCAGGAACGGCTCCAGCACGAGGGCAAAGTCGGCCAGGCTGGCCACCCGCCACACCACGTTGTCGCCGATGCGCAGGCCGTCGAGGGCGGCGTCCAGCCCGCCGATGCCCGTGCTCGGGTGGGCGGTGGCCGTGGCGTCCATGGCGCTCAGGCTAGCCCGCCAGCTGGGCCCGCGAGCGCCGCAGGTGGGCCCGCATGGCAGCCGACGCGCCGTCGGGGTCGGAGCGCTCGATGGCCTCGGCGATGGCCGCGTGCTCGTGCACCAGCCGGGCGAACCGGGCGTCGTCGGCCGTGGACGCCTCGGCCAGGCCGGCGCGGTGGCGCAGGATCGAGCGTGGCCCCAGGCCGGTGATCAGCGCGACGATGTAGCGGTTGCCGGACGCCGCCGCCACCTGTTCGTGAAACGCGAAGTCGGCCCGGACCAGCCCGGACCGGTCGGCGTCCAGCCCCGCCAGATCCTCGGACGCACGAAGGACCGCCGCCAGCTGCGCCGGGGTGCGGCGTTCGGCGGCCAGCGCGGCGGCTTGGGGCTCGACGCCGAGGCGCAGGTCCATGGCGTCCAGCAGGTCGGCGGGGCCCCGCACCTCGAGCCAGCCGGGGGAGGGGGCCTCCCTTTCGGGGAGCTCGACCACGATCGACCCGCGGCCGTGGAAGGTGTCGACCAGGCCTGCGGCGCGCAGGCTCGCCGTGGCCTCCCGGACCACGGTGCGGCTCAGCCGAAACTCCGACGACAGCGCGGTCTCGGACGGGATCGGCTCGCCCGGGGAGAACTCGCCGGCGAGAATGCGCTGTTTGAGGGAGTCGACGAGCGCGTGGACCAGCCCGCGCGGGTCGTCGCGGTCGAAGGCCGTGGTCACGACGCCGCCACGCGGTCGCCCACCTCGAACGTGTCAGTCGTCCAGGCGCGCAGTTGGTCGGACAACGTCACCCCCAGCCCCGGCCGGTCGGAGACGATCATGCGGCCGTCGGCGATGCGCATGCGCTCGTTGAACAGGGGATCGAGCCAGTCGAAGTGCTCGACCCACGGCTCGCGGGGGTAGGTGGCGGCCAGGTGGCAGTGGATCTCCATCGCGAAGTGCGGCGCCAGCGTCAGCCCGGCCTGGTCGGCCAGCGTCGTCAGCTTCAGGAACTCGGTGATGCCGCCGACGCGGGGGGCGTCCGGCTGGATCACGTCGCAGGAACGCGACTCGATCAGCCGCACGTGCTCGGCGACCGACGCCAGCATCTCGCCGGTGGCGATGGGGGTGTCGATGCGGGCGGTGAGCTCGGCGTGGCCGGCGTAGTCGTAGGCGTCCAGCGGCTCCTCGATCCAGACCAGGTCGAACTCCTCCATCGCCCGGCACATCCGCATGGCGGTCGGCCGGTCCCACTGCTGGTTGGCATCCACCATGAGCGGGAAGTCGCCCAGGTGCTCGCGCATCGCCGTGAGCCGGGCCATGTCGACGCGCCGGTCGGGGTGGCCGACCTTGATCTTGATGCCGCCGATGCCGGCCTCGCGTGACGCGGTGGCGTTCTCCAGCATCTGCTCCAAGGGGGTATTCAGGAACCCGCCCGAGGTGTTGTACGTGCGCACCGCGTCGCGGTGCGAGCCGATCAGCTTCGACAGCGGCAACCCGGCGCGCTTGGCCTTCAGGTCCCACAGCGCCACGTCGATGGCGGCCAGCGCCTGCACCGCCACACCGGAGCGACCGACCGAGGCGCCCGCCCAGAGCAGCTTGACGAACAACCGGCCGATGTCGCTCGGATCCTCCCCGATCAGGCCCTCGGCGACCTGCGCGGCGTGGGCGAACTGGGCCGGACCTCCGGCCCGCTTGCTGTACGAGAAGCCGACCCCCTCGTGGCCGTCGGCGGTGCGCAACTCGGCGACCAGGAAGTGGACCTGGGTCATCGGCTTCTGCCGCCCGGTGAACACCTTGGCGTCGCTGATCGGCGTGGCCAGCGGCAGGACGACCGCGCTGAGCTTGACGTGGGTGATGGTGTCGGCCACCGGGACTCCTTCGCTCGGGTTGCTGCTCATCATACAAGTACCCAACTCATCATACAAGTGAGCCGACGTCCCGGATTCCAGCACCTCCCGCCCGTCCGGGACGTCCCGACCGGGCCGATACACTCGCGCGCATGTCCAAGGTGCTCATGAAGCTCCCGGTGGGGGAGAAGGTCGGCCTCGCGTTCTCGGGCGGGCTCGACACGTCGGTCGCCGTCGCGTGGATGCGCGAGAAGGGTGCGATCCCCTACACCTACACCGCCGACATCGGCCAGTACGACGAGCCCGACATCGGCTCGGTGCCGGCGCGCGCGGGGGAGTACGGCGCGGAGGCGTTCCGCCTGGTGGACTGCACCACGCAACTGGTCCACGAGGGGCTGGTGGCCCTGGCGTGCGGGGCGTTCCACATCCGCAGCGCCGGCGTCCCCTACTTCAACACCACGCCGCTGGGACGGGCGGTGACCGGCACCATGCTGGTGCGCGCCATGCGCGACGACGACGTGTTCGTGTGGGGCGACGGGTCCACGTACAAGGGCAACGACATCGAGCGCTTCTACCGCTACGGGTTGCTCGCCAACCCGTCGCTGCGCATCTACAAGCCGTGGCTCGACCCCGACTTCGTCGCCGAGCTCGGCGGACGCCACGAGATGAGCGAGTGGCTGGCCGCGCGCAAGCTGCCCTACCGGGACAGCACCGAGAAGGCCTACTCCACCGACGCCAACATCTGGGGCGCCACCCACGAGGCCAAGAAGCTGGAGCACCTCGGCACCGGTATGGACATCGTCTCGCCGATCATGGGCGTCGCCCACTGGCGCACGGGAGTCGACATCGACCCCGAGGAGGTCACGGTCAGCTTCGAGCAGGGCCTCCCGGTCGCCCTCAACGGCGAGCGGTTCGACTCCCCTGTGGCGCTGGTCCGCGAGGCCAACGCGATCGGCGGACGCCACGGCCTCGGCATGTCCGACCAGATCGAGAACCGCATCATCGAGGCCAAGAGCCGCGGCGTCTACGAGGCCCCCGGCATGGCCCTGTTGCACATCGCGTACGAGCGGCTGGTCAACGCCATCCACAACGAGGACACCGTGGCGTCCTACCACAACGAGGGACGCCGCCTCGGCCGCCTGCTGTACGAGGGCCGCTGGCTCGACCCGCAGTCGCTCATGCTGCGCAGCTCGCTGCAGCAGTGGGTGTCGTCGGCGATCACCGGCTCGGTGAGCGTGCGCCTGCGCCGCGGCTGGGACTACACGCTGCTCGACACCCAGGGCCCGTCGCTGAGCTACCAGCCCGGCAAGCTGTCCATGGAGCGCGTCGAGGATGCCGCCTTCGGCCCCGTCGACCGCATCGGCCAGCTCACCATGCGCAACCTGGACATCGCCGACACCCGCACGCGGCTCGAGCAGTACGCCCAGCTCGGCCTCGTCGGGGGCGCGATGTCCGAGCTGGTGGGGGAGCTGACCGGCGGCCAGGCCCGGGCCATCGCGTCCGGGGACGCCACGCCGGCCGACATCGACGCCGCGCAGTTCGTCTCCGGCATGGAGGCAGGCACCGACTGATCCAGACGTAAGATGGTGGCACAAGGCCCCGCATCGAAGCGGTCGACCTCACTCATCGAGGAGGCAGCCATGTCCACCATCGAAACCGCTGGCCGGATCGTCGTCGGCACCGACCTGTCGCACCGGGCGGACCGCGCCGTCGACTGGGCGGCGCACCGCGCGTCGCTCGACGGCACCCCGCTCCTGCTGGTCGTCTCCCTGCCCGAGGTGCCCATCCCGCGCCGGGCGCGGCTGTTCACGGCGATGCAGGAGGGCGACTACCCCGCGGCCCTGCACGAGCGGGCCGAGCACCGCCTCACCGAGGAGCGCGAGCGGGTGCTCGCCGCCCAACCCGGCCTCACCGTGGAGACCGCGATCGTCACGGGCAAGCCTGCGGCCTTCCTCGCCGCCGCGTCCGCGGACGCCGCCTTGGTCGTGATCGGGGCCCGCGGGCACACCGCGCCGGCCCGGGTGCGCGTGCTGGGCGGCACCGCGGACGCCGTCGCGTCGCACGCCCACGGCCCCGTCGCGGTGGTCACCGAGCTGTCCGATCCCGTCCTCGACGGCCCCGTGGTGGTCGGCGTCGACGACTCGGAGCAGGCGCGCGCGGCGATCCGCTTCGCCGTCGACGAGGCCGCGCTGCGCGGCGTCCGGCTGATCGGGCTGCATTCGTTCGACCCCACCCCCATGGTCGCCGGGGCCGGCCCGTGGCCGCTCATGGCCGTGGACGTCGATCCGCAGCTCGAGGCCTTCGTCCGCGAGACCATGGCGCCCGCGCTGGAGGGCCACCCGGAGGTCGCGTTCGAGGTGCGCGTCGGGCAAGCGCGCGCGTCGGCGGCGCTCGTGGCCGCCTCCCAGGGTGCGTCCCTGCTCGTCGTCGGGTCGCGCGGACGCGGCGGGTTCGCCGGGTTGGTGCTCGGCTCCACGAGCAAGGAGGTGCTGCGTGACGCGCACTGCCCGGTGGTCGTCGTCAGGCACTGACCGGTCGACGCGCGCGCCCCGTGGGAGATGGGCGCGCGCGTGGCCTCGGGTCACCGTCGTCTTCGCCTGGCTCCGCCGGTGTTCGCAAACGTCACCCGCACCGGGGGTCAACCGCAGTACAGGTCCTTGGCCCGCTGTGAGACTCGGTTCGGGGCGGCCAGGTCGCACCGCACCGTTCCTTCGGACTCGACGGTCCAGCTCGACCAGGTGCCGGTCTTGTAGTACTCCTGGTAGGTGGAGGAGTTGCAGTAGGTGATCTTGTAGTTGCCCTTGTACTTGATAGTGCCCCGGTAGTAGATGTACTCACGGTTGCTCGACGACGAGTTCGTCTGCGAGATCGTGCGGGTGACGCTGGAGGAGTACGTGCCTGTGCCGGACGCCTGCAGCGTGACGCTCAGTTCGGCCTTCGCGCGGGCGATGACGCCGCCCGCCTCGATGCTTCCCGTCGCCGTCGACGAGACGCCTGCGGTGACCGACGCCACCTTGGTGATCGTCTGGGAGCGCGAGATGCTGCCGCCGGGCGCGAGCACCCAGTTGTACGCGTGCGTGATGACCGCCGAACTGGACGAGCTCGAGACGTCGTACTTGGCGCCGAACCCGACCGGGTAACAGCCAACGGCGGCGTAGGCGGGGGTCGCGGAGAACAGCGACACCATCGGGACGATGGCGAATCCGACGACAGCACTGACGAGTTTCTGCATGAATGCTCCTGAGGGTAGAGAGGGTGACGAGGGTGGATCAGGTGGAACGGCGCCTGCAGACGGCAATGGGAGCCTAGGGCGGCGCAGGCGCCGTGTATAGACTCCTTCACCCGACTCGCTCAGCACAGTGGGCGCACAGGTCACGCACAGGCCGGCGCGGTCTGATTGACCTACCGACCCGAAGGAGATCCTGTGCCCGAGCAGTCCCGGTATTCCGCCGTCAGCCGCCGCGCGTTCCTGGCCGGGGCGTCCCTGGCCGCGGTGACGGGGCTGGCGGCGTGCGCGAACGATTCCGCCCTGCGCACGACCGCCACGCCCACGGCCGGCGCCACGCCGACCAAGGCCCCAACGGCGGGCTCGACGGCGTCCTCGACCTCGTCCGCCGCCGTCGCGACGGGGGCTTCCGTGCCCAGCGGCGCCGCCGCCACGATCGCGTTCACGTACACGGCCGCGGCGTCCACGTCCACGAGCCAGGGCGGGCGCGGCGGCGGGGGCGGCGGGGCGGTCCGCAACCCCTACATCGCGGTGTGGGTCGAGGACGCCGCCGGCGCGCTCGTGCGCACCGTCTCGCTGTGGCACCTGCAGGGCGACAATGACCGCTGGCTGGCGGAGCTGCGGCGCTGGTACCAGGTGGCCGGCGGCGACGACCCCGGCTCGAGCGCGACCCGGGTGGCCGGCTCCTACACCGTCCGCTGGGACGGCACCGGTCTGACCGGCGCCAAGGTGCCCGCCGGCGGCTACGTGGTTTGCCTGGAGGCGTCGCGCGAGCACGGACCCTACTCGCTGATCCGTCACGAGGTCACGCTGTCAGCGCAGGCACTCACGGACACTCTGCCGGCCAACGGCGAACTGTCGGCCGCCACGTTCGCGTGGACGGTGTGATGGCCTCGTCCTCCTCGCCGCCTGCCCGCCGCCGGACGCCGCGCAACCTGGCCCACCGCTGGTCCCGGAGCCTGCACTCGTGGACCTCCATGGTCAGCCTCCTGCTCGTGCTCTTCTTCGCGCTCACCGGCTTGACCGCCAACCACCCCGACTGGGCGGGTCCGGGCCGCTCCGCCACCGTGACGGGGGTGCTGCCGGACGCCGCCCGGTCCGGGTCCGAGTGGGACCTGCTCGCCGTCAGCGAGTTCGTCCGCGCCACGCACGACGTGTCGGGCACGGTGACCGACCACGGCGTGGAGTCCGGCCAGGGACGCCTCGCCTACCAGGGGCCGGGCTACGAGGCCGCGCTGTTCTTCGACGCCGACACCGGGTCGTACACCCTGACCACGACGAGTTACGGGCTGCTGGGCGTCATCAACGACCTGCATAAGGGGCGGCACACCCTCGGCTTCTGGTCGGTGGTGATCGACGCGAGCGCCGTCATCCTGGTCGCCGTGTCGCTCACGGGGTTGGTGCTGCAACTGCTGATCGAGCGCCGCCGCCGCACCGCGCTGGTGCTGCTGAGCCTGGGCGTCGCCGCGGGCGGCGCCCTGCTCGCTCTGGCCTGGCACTGACGCTCCTTTGGCGGCGCCCGGACGCCGCGGCGTCCCTCAGGCCCGCCGACCCGGCCAGGATGCCGACGCCACCACCCCGTCGCGCCCCACCACCAGGCACGCCGCCCCGGACTGCTCCACGAGCGCGCGGCCCGCGTCCGGGCCGAGCACGAACACGGCCGTGGCCAGGGCGTCCGCGCTGCACGCGTCGGCGGCGATCACGGAGGCCTGCAGCACGCCCTCGGCGGGGCGTCCGGTGCGGGGGTCGACCAGGTGCCGGCCGCGGTGCGCGGTGCCGCTGGTGGCCAGCGCCGCGTCGCGCAGCGGCACCCGGGTGAGGGGGGCGGCGTTGTCCCAGGGCGTGGCGGGGTCCTCGATGGCCACCATGACCGGCTGCGGGCCCGCGTGGACCAGGTCGCCGCCCAGGTTGACGAGCACGCCGCCCGCCCCCGCCGCCACCGCCGCCGCCACGGCCCGGTCGGCGATGTAGCCCTTGGCGATCGCGTTGAGGTCGGCGTGCGGGCGCGCCCCGGCGTCGAAGGCCCCGCCGGACGCCGCCCGCCACCGCGCCGCGGCGTCCAGCACCGCGGCGAGGTCGGCACCCGCGGCGTCCGAGCCGGCGTTGTAGCGGGTGAGCTCGGAGGAGTGGTGCAGCGAGAAGACGTCGTCCAGGCGGGCGATCTCGGCCAGGACGAGGGCGTCGAGGACGTCCTCGTCGTCGGCCGGCGCGTACCGCGTGATGAGCGTCGTGCCCAGGACGGGGGAGAACCACGCCATCAGGTGACCGCGTTGGGCAGGGCGCCGCCATAGCGCCGGTCGCGTTGGGCGTACAGCTCGAGGGCGTGCCACAGGTCGCGGCGGTCGAAGTCGGGCCACAGCCGGTCGAGGAAAACCATCTCGGCGTAGGCGGCCTGCCAGAGGAGGAAGTTGGACGTGCGCTGCTCGCCGGAACTGCGCACGAACAGGTCGACGTCGGGGACTCCGGGGGCGTACAGGTGTTGCCGGAGGGTCTTCTCGGTGATGCGCTCGGGGTCGAGGCGCCCGGCGCGGGCCTCGCGGGCGAGGGCGCGGGCGGCGTCCACGATCTCGGCGCGGCCGCCGTAGTTGACGCAGAACTGCAACGTGAGCACGGCGTTCTCGCGGCTCAGCTCCTCGGCCACCTGCAGTTCGCGGATCACCGACTTCCACAGCCGTGGCTCGCGGCCGGCCCACACGATGCGCACGCCAAGGTCGTTGAGTTCGTCGCGGCGGCGGTGGATCACGTCGCGGTTGAACCCCATCAACCATCGCACCTCGTCTGGGGAGCGCTTCCAGTTCTCGGTGGAGAAGGCGTACGCCGACAGGTACTTCACGCCGGCCTCGACGGCGCCGTGAATGACGTCCAGCAGCGCGGCCTCCCCGCGCGCGTGGCCCTCGGTGCGCGGGAGGTTGCGCTGCTTGGCCCAGCGGCCGTTGCCGTCCATGACGATGGCCACGTGGCGGGGCAGGACGCCGGCGGGCAGCCCCGGTGGACGGGCGCCGGACGGGTGCGGCCGCGGCGGCAGGGGCTGGCGTGCGCTCACCCGGCCACCATAATCCTCACGGCCGACGCTCTGCCGGACGACCCGCGTCGGCGGGTGCCGCCTCGGCCACAATGGCGGGCATGCACGCGTGGATCGACATCTCGGCCGGGGTCGCCGGTGACATGCTCCTGGGCGCGCTCCTCGACGCGGGGGCCGACCGGGAGGCGGTGAGGGAGGCGATCGACGCGGTCGCGCCGGCCTCCGTGCGGCTGGAGTCGGAGCAGGTCACCCGGGCGGGGCAGCGAGCCACCAAGGCCCGCGTGCGCGTGCTCGTCGACGACCCGCCGCACCGGACGTGGCGCTCGCTCCGCGCGACGCTGAGCGAGGCCCCGCTGGACGCCCGCACGCGCGCGCGGTCGCTCGCCGCCTTCGCGTTGCTGGCCGATGCCGAGGCCCGCGCCCACGGCATCGACGCCGAGGACGTCCACTTCCACGAGGTCGGCGCCCTGGATTCCATCGCCGACGTCGTCGGCACCTGCGCCGCGTTGGAGGCGCTCGGGGTGGAGTCGGTGTCGGCATCAGCTGTGGCCTTGGGGGCCGGCCGCATCCGGGTGGCGCACGGGGACCTGCCCGTGCCCGTCCCGGCCGTCGCCGAGTTGGCCGTCGGCTGGCGGACGGTCCGGCCGCGCGCGGCGGGCGCTGGCGAGCCGCATCGCCACGGCGAGGACGGGCACGCGCATCACGCACACGATCGGCCCGCGGAGGTGCTCACCGACGACGTCGGCGAACTGGCCACGCCGACGGGGCTGGCGCTGGTCCGGGCGCTGGCGCCGGAGTGTGAGCCGCTGCCGGCGATGGTGGTCCGGGCTGTCGGCGTCGGTGCGGGCGGGCGCGACCTGCCCGGCCGACCGAACGTCGTCCGGGTGATGCTGGGTGAGTTGAGCAGGCCGAACGCCGCGGCCGATCGCCCCGCCGCGGCGCTGGCCGAGCTTCGGGCCAACGTGGACGACCTGGACCCGCGCCTGTGGCCCGGCGTCCTGGACGCCTGCCTGGAGGCCGGCGCGGCGGACGCCTGGCTGGTGCCGATCCAGATGAAGAAGGGTCGACCGGCCTTCACGCTGCACGCCCTCGCCGACGCCGGTGCCCACGCCGAGGTGGTCGAGGCGATGCTCGCGCACACGACCACGCTGGGGGTGCGCGAGTCGCCCGTCACCCGCACCGTCGCAGAGCGGGTGTGGGTCGACGTCGCCGTCTCCGGGTACCCGCTCGCGGTGAAGGTCGGCGTCCGGGACGGTCGCATCGTGCACGCGACGGCCGAGTTCGCGGGGCTGGCGGCCTTGGCGTCCCGGCTCGGTGCTCCGGAGGCCCACCTGGCCCAGCAGGCCGCGGCCGCGATCGTGGCGGCCGGGTTGACCTTCGGCGCGCCTGCCCCCGCATCGGGACGAACCACCTCGCACGCGACGCACTAGACTCGGGCGACCATGACCACGACGCCTGCTCCCACGGCCGCGTTCGCCCAGCTCGCGCCGCCTGAACGTGCGGACGCCCAGGCGGTGGCCGCCTTGCTGCCCGAGCACGGACGCCTCGGGGTGGCGTTCTCCGGCGGGGTCGACTCGGCGGTGCTGCTGGCCGTCGCGACGACGGCGCTGGGGTCCGAGCGGGTGCTCGGGCTGCTCGCGGTGTCGCCGTCCCTGGCCGCCGACGAACTGGCCGGGGCCCGCGCGACCGCAGCCGCAGTGGGCGCGACGCTGGTCGAGTTCGAGACCCACGAGGGCGACGACTCGGCCTACCGCGCCAACGGCGCCGACCGCTGCTATCACTGCAAGTCGGAGCTGTTCTCGCGCATCTCCGAGGACCTGGTCGCCGCTCACGCCATCGACGCGGTCGCCTACGGCGAGAACGCCGACGACGCCGTCGCCCTCGACCGGCCCGGCGCCCGCGCTGCCACCGAACACGACGTCCTGCGGCCGCTGGCCGGCGCCGGACTGACCAAACCCCGCGTCCGGGCGTTGGCCCGCGCGCTGGGCCTCGCCGTGGCGGACAAGCCGGCCGCCCCCTGCCTGGCCAGCCGCATCCCGCACGGCCAGGAGGTCACCGCGGAGAAGCTGGGCCAGATCGAGGCGGCCGAGTCGGTGTTGCGGCGCTTGGGGTTCACCGACTCCCGCGTCCGCCACCACGGCGACGTCGCGCGCATCGAGGTGCCGGCGGCCGAGCTGGGCCGGTTCGCCGACGATGACGTGCGCGCCGCGGCGCTGGCCGGCGTCCGGGACGCGGGGTTCCGCCACGTGACCATCGACCTGGCCGGCCTCCAGTCCGGAGCGTTCACGCTGCAGGTGGTGCGCGCGCGTGGCTGACGACGACATCGCCGACCTCGACCTCGACCGCACCGCCCGCCGCGGGTACCCCGAGGCCGTCTACTGCGAGGGCAAGAGCGCCGCGCAGTGCGCGCAGATCGCCCGCCGGGTGGCCTTGCGTCCCGAGGTGGTCACCTTGTTCACCAGGGCGGACGCCGCCCGCGCCGCCGCGATCCTCGGCGAACTGCCCGCCGCGTTCCACGACCCCGTCGCCGGCCTGCTGGTCTGGCCGCCCGGGCAGCCGGAACCCAGCGGCGAATTGGTGGTGGTCGCCTGCGCCGGCACCTCCGACCTGCCCGTGGCGCGCGAGGCGCTGCTGACCGCCCGCCACCTCGGACGCCGCGCCGAGCTCGTGGTCGATGTCGGCATCGCCGGGCTGCATCGCGTCCTGGGCCGACTCGACCTGCTGCGCAGTGCCGGGGTGATCGTCGTCGTCGCGGGCATGGACGGCGCCCTGCCCGGGCTGGTCGCCGGCCTGGTGTCGTGCCCGGTGGTGGCCGTCCCGACGTCGGTCGGCTACGGCGCGTCGTTCGAGGGGCTCGCCGCCCTGCTCACCATGATGAACGCGTGCGCACCCGGCGTCGGCGTGGTCAACATCGACAACGGCTACGGCGCCGGCCACCTCGCGGCCCAGATCGCCGCCCCCAGGGGCTGACAGCCGCGGACGCCGGGGCGACAATGAACCCAACGCGGAGGTGCACGATGAAGCGCTCCACCCGACGACTTCCTGTCGCCGCCCTCATGATCCTGCTGCTGGCTCTCTCGGCGCCGCTTAGCGGCTGCGCGATCGCCCCGCCGGACGGGACGCCGACGCCCGGGGTCACCACGCCCGGCGTCCAGACGCCCACAGCGTCCCCGACCTCGGCCGCCCCGCAGGTGGGTGCCCTGATCTACTTCCCGCGCGACTCGACCGCCGGCGTCCGGCTGGCCCGGGAGCGGCACCCGGTGCCCGCCGACCGGCAATTGGACGGCGCCATCGAGGCCATGCTGGCGGGTCCGAGCGACCCCGACTACCTCCGCGGCTGGGCGCCCGGCACCCGGCTCCTGGGCGCCACCACCACCGGCGACGTGACCACCGTCGACCTCTCGGCCGAGGCCCGCACCACCACACTGGGCTCGGAAGCGTCCGCCGCGCTCGTCGACCAGCTGGTCTGGACGGTCACCGAGGTCACCGGCCCCGCGTCGAAGGTCGCGCTCACGATCGAGGGCAAACCGGCCGGCGAGCTGTGGGGCGTCCTCACGTGGGACAGCCCGCAGGCGCGCCGGGACGCCCTCGACGTGCGCGTGCCGGTGGCCATCGACTCGCCGCTGGAGGGCGTCCGGGCCGTGTCCCCCGTCCTGGTCAGCGGCAACGCCGCCGTGTTCGAGGCGACCCTGCCCTGGCGGGTGCTGGACGCCGGCGGCCACGCGGTAATCGAGGGCACCACGATGACCGAGGAGGGGCAGGCGTTCTCAGACTTCTCCTTCGACGTCGGCCTGCCGCCGGGCACCTACGTCGTCGAGATCCGCGAGGACGACCCCTCCGGCGGCGCAGCGGGACCCGTCGACGTCGACACCCGGACCATCGTCATCACGGGCTGACTCTGCTCAGCGCTCGACGTAGCCCAACGTGCGCAGCCCCTGCTCCAGGTGCCAGCTGACGAACGCGGCGACGAGCCCGGAGGCGCGCCCCTGCTCCGCGACCGTCACCGTCCGGGTGGCGGGCCAGTCTCCGCACAGCAGCGCCTGCAGGTAGGCGAGAGTCTCGGACCGGACGGCCGCGGACCCCGGCGGCCGGCACCGGCGGCACACCAGCCCACCGGTCGCGGGGGAGAACGAGTCGTGGGGGCCAGGCGTCCCGCAGCCCGCGCACTGGGTCAGTGCGGGCGCCAGGCCGGCCGTCGAGACGGCCCGCAGCAGATAGGCGTCCATGACCATCGTGGCCGGACGCGGCCCGTCGGCCGTGCCTCCCGTGAGCGCGTGCAGGCCGCCCACGAGCAACGCGAACTGCCTGGCCGAGGGCTGGTTCTCTTCTGACACCAGCCGGTCCGCCGTCTCCAGCATCACCTGGCCGGCGGTGAAGCGGGCGTAGTCGCCGCCCAGCGGCTCCGACCAGGCGTGCAGCGTGACGGCCTCGACGATGACGTCGAGGGAGCGTCCGGTGGCGAACTGCAGGTCGACGTGGCTGAAGGGCTCCAGCCGCGCCCCGAACTTCGACGACGTCCGCCGGACGCCGCGCGCCACGGCCCGCACCTTGCCGTGCCGCGGCGACAAGACGGTGACGATGCGGTCGGCCTCGCCCAGCTTGTGCGTGCGCAGGATGACGCCTTCGTCGCGGTAGGTGGGCACGGGTCAGCCCGTCGCGCAGGCCGAGCAGACGCCGTACAACTCCAGCTCGTGCCGCACCTCGGAGAAGCCGTGGCGGGCGGCCAGCGCGGCGATGACGCCCTCGACCTCCTGGAGTTCGAGTTCCACGGTGCGGCCGCAGGACCGGCAGATCAGGTGATGGTGGTGGCGCGCGCGTCCGGCACAGGCGCGATAGGCCACCTGGCCGTCCGGCGTCCGGACCGCGTCCACTTCGCCCGCGTCCACCAGCCCCTGGAGCGTGCGGTAGACCGTCGCCAGGCCCACCGACTCGCCGGCATGGCGCAACACCTCGTGGATGTCTTGGGCGGTGCGGAACTCGGCCAGCGAATCGAGTGTCTCGGCGATGGTGGTGCGCTGCCGCGTCCGCCGGGGTGGTGTGCTGGCCACGGGTCTCCTCCCCTTCGCCGACCTCGCGATCGCTGAGCTTGCGGAAGCCGCCGACTGCCGCGCGCGCCGATCGCTTGGCTCGTCGAAGCGTCCTGGCCAGCGTACCCCGGGCAGTTAGGCTGACGGTCATGATGGCGCTCAGCCGGTTCCGCGTCGCGCCCGGGGCGCGCGAGTCGTTCGAGCAGCGTGCGGAGAGCGCGGCGTCCTTCTTCATGACCCGGCCGGGATGCCTGTCGGCCGAGGTGCTGCAGAATCTCGACGACCCGGGGCTCTGGGTGATCGCCTCGTCCTGGGAGAACGTGGGGTCGTACCGTCGCGCCTTCAACGGCTACGAGGCGAAGCTGGTGCTGGTGCCGTTGCTCAGCGAGGCCATCGACGAGCCGAGCGCGTACGCGTCCCCCGCCGAAGTGGGCGACAACCTGCCGCGAGTCAGGGAGTAGGACGCCGCAACGACCGCCTCGTTGCCGAGGAGACCGCTGCCGCGGGTCCGGACGAGGCCCCTCCGGCGCGTGGTGCGTTCCGCGTCCGGCCCCGGTTCGTCGTACGCGTCCGCGCGGCTGACGAAGGGGGCGGTGCCCGGCCAGATCTCCTGGTTGCCCCCGCAAGTTCCCTGGACGCCAGGTCGACCGGGCGCGTCGGGAACTACCTGGCGCATCGGCGTTGCGGACGCCGGGCGGGCGGCGTCCAGCGTCCGATCAGGGCTCGGTCACGATCGACGGTCGCGAGCCACTGAGAAGTAGCATCCCGATCGGCCCGTTTGGCCATCTGGGGCCCAATCGGGCGATCGAGATGTCACTTTTCAGTTCCTGGGCAGCCGCCATGACGTCAGCCGGCCGGGGACGCGGCGGCGTGCTTTCTCGGTTCTCGATTGTCGGACGCTCCAGAAGACGGCGTGCGCGTGCTCGCCCGGACGATCAGCTCCGGCGCGATGGCGTGCCGACCCGGCTCCGCACCGTCCAGGGCCGCGAGGAGCACCTCGACGCACCGGGCCCCCAGCCGCTCGAAGGGCTGGCGGACAGTGGTGAGCGGCGGGTCCACGTACCGGGCCGCGGCGATGTCGTCGTAGCCCACGACCGCCACGTCGTGCGGCACCCGGACGCCGCCCTCCCGGAACGCCGCCAGCAGGCCGATCGCGGTCAGGTCATTGGCGCAGAACACCGCCTCGGGGGGTCCCGCCGCGACCAGGTCGCGCCCGATGGTGTACCCCGTGTCCGCGCTCCAGTCGCCCTCGATCATCCCGGACGCCGCCGCCCCGACCGACACGCCACTCGCCGCCAGCTCCTGCGCCCAGCCCTGCCGCCGGGTGGCGGCGTCGAACCAGTCGAGCGGACCGGACACGTGCAGAACGTCCCGCGCGCCGCCGTCCAGCAGGTGCCGGGTCGCCGCGCGCGCTCCGGCGACGTGATCGACGGCCACGACGTGACACGCGTCGGAGTACCCGGCCAGGTCGGCCACGAGCACCGTCGGGACGCCGCGCGCCGCGGACACGGCCTGCTCGGCCATCGCGGTGCGGGGCGCGACGACCACGATCCCCTCGACGCCGCGCGCCGCGAACGACGCGAACACCTCGGCCACGTCGTCCCCGGGCTCGGCGCCGAGCACCGCGACCATCACCGCGAACCCGGCCTGCCGCGCCGCCGTCTCGACCGCGCCGACGATGCTCGCCGGACCCGTGTGCGGAAACCCCGCCGCCACCACGCCGATCAGCCCCGACTCTCGCGTCGCCAGCTGCCGCGCCGCCAGGTTGCGCTGATACCCCAGCTGCTCGATCGCCGCCAGCACCCGGTCCCGGGTGGCCGGACGCACCAGCTCGGCGTCGTTGAGCACCCGCGACACCGTCTGGTGCGACACCCCCGCCAGCCGGGCGACGTCGGTCATCCCTGGCGGTCGTCCGCCTGAGCGTCGCTCGTCCATCGGTGGCTCCTCTCGTCCCCGGGACATTCTCCCCGGTGCGCCGCCCTTGACACGACGCGCTCCGTTGCCGAGAATGTTAGCGTTCACATCGACGAAGCGACAGGCCCGGCAACGCCGCCCGGGTGGGTCGGTCAGGGGCGGGAAGCATGAGTGCAGACCAGTACGTGGTGGGCGTCGACTACGGCACCCTGAGCGGGCGCGCGCTGGTCGTGCGCGTGCGCGACGGGCGCGAGATGGGTACCGGCGTGTTCGCTTACCCGCACGCGGTGTGCGAGTCCACGCTGCCGGCCACCGGCGAGAAGCTGCCGCCGGACTGGGCGCTGCAGGTCCCGTCCGACTACATCGAGGTGCTCAAGCGCGCCGTGCCCGACGCGATCGCGGACGCCGGCATCGACCCGGCCGACGTGATCGGCATTGCCACCGACTTCACGGCCTGCACGATGATCCCCGTCACCTCCGACGGGACGCCGCTGTGCGAGCTGGACGCCTTCCGCGCCTCCCCGCACGCGTACGTCAAGCTCTGGAAGCACCACGCCGCGCAGCCGCAGGCCGACCGCATCAACGCGCTGGCCGCCGAGCGCGGCGAGGAGTGGCTGCCCCGCTACGGCGGCCTGATCTCCTCCGAGTGGGAGTTCGCCAAGGGCCTGCAGCTGCTCGAGGAGGCCCCCGAGGTCTACGACGCCATGTGGCGGTACGTCGAGGCCGCCGACTGGATCGTCTGGCAGCTGGGCGGCGCGTACGTCCGCAACGCGTGCACCGCAGGCTACAAGGGCATTCACCAGGACGGCCGCTACCCGACGCCCGGCTTCCTCGCCGCGCTCAACCCCGACTTCGCCGGTTTCGTCACCGACAAGCTCGACCACCCCATCGGCCAACTCGGCGCCCGCGCCGGCTCGCTCACCGCGCAGGCCGCCGCCTGGACCGGCCTTCCTGAGGGCATCGCGGTCGCCGTCGGCAACGTGGACGCCCACGTGTCTGCCCCGGCCGCCCAGGCCGTCCGCCCCGGACAGCTCGTCGCCATCATGGGCACCTCCACCTGCCACGTCGTGAATCCCGACCACCTGGCGGTGGTCCCAGGCATGTGCGGGGTCGTCGACGGCGGCATCGTCGAGGGCCTGTACGGCTACGAGGCCGGGCAGTCCGGCGTCGGCGACATCTTCGCCTGGTTCGTCGACAACTGCGTCCCGCCCGCCTACCACGAGGCCGCCGCGTCCCACCCCGGCGGGCTGCACGGCTACCTGACCGACCTGGCGGCGCAGCAGCCGATCGGCGCCCACGGGCTGGTCGCGCTCGACTGGCACAGCGGCAACCGGTCCGTCCTGGTCAACCACGAGCTGTCGGGGTTGATCCTCGGCCTCACGCTGCAGACCCGCCCCGAGGGCATCTACCGCGCCCTCGTCGAGGCCACCGCGTTCGGCACCCGCACGATCGTCGAGGCGTTCGTGTCCAGCGGCGTGGCCATCGACGAGTTCATCATCGTCGGCGGGCTGAAGAAGAACGAGCTGCTGCTGCAGATCTACGCCGACGTGCTGAACCTGCCGCTCACGGTCGCCGAGTCGGCCCAGGGGCCCGCGCTGGGCTCGGCGATCCACGCCGCGGTCGCCGCCGGCGCGTATGCCGATGTGCCCGCCGCCGCGGCGTCCATGGGGGGGCGCAGCGCCGGCGTCCACACCCCGATCCCCGCGAACGTGGCCGCCTACGACGCGCTGTATCGCGAGTACAGCACGCTGCACGACTACTTCGGGCGCGGGGCGAACGACGTCATGCGCCGGCTCAAGCACCTCCGCAGGAAGGCCCTCGCATGACCGCCGAACTCCTCCAGCGCCACCGCGCCGACATCGACCGGCTCAAGGACGAGGTGACTGCGCTGCACGCCGAGCTCCCCGCGAACGACCTCGTCACCTGGACGGCAGGCAACGTCTCGGCCCGCGTCCCGGGCGCGGACCTGCTGGTGATCAAGGCGTCCGGCGCCCGGTACCACACCCTGACGTCGGAGCACATGGTCGTCTGCGACCTCGACGGCAACCGCTTGGAGGGCTCGCTCAGCCCGTCGTCCGACACGGCGGCCCACGCCTACGTCTACAGGCACCTTCCGCACGTGAACGGCGTCGTGCACACCCACTCCACGTACGCGACCGCCTGGGCGGCCCGCCGTGAGGCCATCCCCTGCGTGCTGACGATGATGGCCGACGAGTTCGGCGGCGACATCCCGGTCGGGCCGTTCGCCCTCATCGGCGACGATTCGATCGGACGCGGCATCGTCGACACCCTGCGCTCCTCGCGCTCCAGGGCCGTCCTGATGGCCAACCACGGGCCGTTCACGATCGGGACGTCCGCCCTGGACGCCGTGAAGGCGGCCGTCATGCTCGAGGAGGTCGCGCGGACCGTCCACACCGCCCGCCTGCTCGGCGATCCCGTCCGGATCGACCAGGCCGACATCGATCGCCTCTACGACCGTTACCAGAACGTCTACGGCCGGTAACCGGCCACCAACGACGAAGGAGCTCAGACATGACCCAACGCAAGCAGGTGTGGTTCCTGACCGGCAGCCAGGGGCTGTACGGCGACGACGTGCTGGCTCAGGTGGCCGAGCAGAGCCGCGGCGTCTCCGACGCGCTGGCGGCGTCCCCGGCGCTGCCCGTCGAGATCGTCGCCAAGCCGGTGCTGACGGACACGGCGGGCATCCGCCGCATCATGCTGGACGCCAACGCCGACGACGACTGCGTGGGCGTCATCGCGTGGATGCACACGTTCTCCCCGGCGAAGATGTGGATCACCGGGCTCGACCAGCTGCGCAAGCCCCTGCTGCACCTGCACACTCAGGCCAACGTCGAGCTGCCGTGGGCCACCATCGACATGGACTTCATGAACCTGAATCAGGCCGCCCACGGCGACCGCGAGTTCGGCTACATCCAGACCCGGCTGGGCAAGGCCCGCAAGACCATCGCCGGGCACGTCAGCGACCCGCGGGTCGTGCACCGCGTCAGCGTCTGGGCGCGGGCCGCGCTGGGGGCGGCGGAGCTGTCGACCCTGCGCGTGGCGCGCTTCGGCGACAACATGCGCTATGTCGCCGTCACCGAGGGCGACAAGGTCGAGGCCGAGCTGCGTTTGGGCGTGTCGGTGAACACGTGGGGCGTCAACGACCTCGTCGAGGTGGTCGACCAGGTGGGGGAGTCGCGCGTCGACGACCTGATCGCCGAGTACCTCGACCTCTACGACGTGGCAGACGAGCTGCGTCCCGGCGCCGACCGGCACGAGTCGCTGCGCTACGCCGCGAAGATCGAGGCCGCCCTGCGCACGTTCGTCGTCGACGGCGGGTTCGGTGCGTTCACCACCAACTTCGAGGACCTCGGCGGCCTGCGCCAGTTGCCTGGCCTCGGCGTCCAGCGGCTGATGGCCGACGGTTACGGCTTCGGCGGCGAGGGCGACTGGAAGACCGCCGTGCTCGGCCGCACCCTGAAGGTGATGGCGGACGGCCTTCCCGGCGGCACCTCGTTCATGGAGGACTACACCTACCACCTCGTCCCGGGGGCCGAGCTGAGCCTCGGCGCGCACATGCTGGAGGTGTGCCCATCCCTGGCCGCCGGACGGCCGCGGCTGGAGATCCACCCGCTGGGCATCGGCGGACGCGAGGACCCGGTGCGGATGGTGTTCGACGCGGCACCCGGGGACGCCGTGATCCTGGGGCTGTGCGACGTGGGGGACCGGCTGCGCTTCGTCTCCAACTCGGTCGAGGTCGTGCCCCCGCCGCACCCGATGCCCAAGCTGCCGGTCGCCCGCGCCGTCTGGCGTTCTGATTGCGATTTCGCAACGGCCACGGAGTGTTGGCTGATGGCCGGCGGCCCGCACCATACAGTGCTCTCGACCGCGCTTGCGAAGGAGCACCTGTGTGACCTGGCCGGCATCGTGGATGTGGAGTTGGCGTCCATCGGGGCGGAGACCCGCCCCGAACAGTTCCAGCGCGAACTGCGCTGGAACAACGCCTACCACCGCCTCGCGATGGGCTTCTAGCGCGGTCTGCGTCGAAGTCGGGGTCCGCCCACCGCTTTGCGGTGCGGCGGCTTTCGGCGTGGGGTCGCGGTCCTTGACTCCCGCGCCGTTCAGCAATAGTCTCACGACGCAACAATTAGGCACGACGTGCCTCACGACGCGGCGACGGAGCCGCATGAAGGAGAAACCCATGAAGAGGAAGCTCCTGGGACTGCTTGCGGTCGCTGCGAGTCTCGCCCTCGCCTTGAGCGGCTGCAGTGCCAGCCGCGAGGCGGCCACACCCTCGCCGGGGGCCACTGCGGCGTCCACGCTCGTGGGCATCGCGATGCCCACCAAGAGCCTGGAGCGCTGGAACCGCGACGGCGCGCACCTGGAGTCGCTGCTGCAGAAGGACGGCTTCAAGACCACGCTGCAGTTCGCCGACAACAAGGTCGACCAGCAGGTCAGCCAGATCCAGAACATGGTGAACCAGGGCGCCAAGATCCTGGTCATCGCGTCCATCGACGGCACCGCGCTCGATCCGGTCCTGACGACGGCCGCCAGCAAGGGCGTCAAGGTGATCGCCTATGACCGCCTGATCAACAAGACCGACCACGTCGACTTCTACGCGACGTTCGACAACTACAAGGTCGGCACGCTGCAGGGCAACTTCATCAAGGAAAAGATCGCCACGATGACGAAGCCCATCAACCTCGAGCCGTTTGCCGGGTCGCCCGACGACAACAACGCCAAGTTCTTCTTCTCCGGCGCGTGGGACGTGCTGAGCCCCCTGGTCAAGGACGGCACGTTCGTGTGCCCGTCGAACAAGTGCCCGGCGAGCAACGACGAGTGGACCAAGATCGGCATCCAGGGCTGGACGTCCGCGGCGGCCCAGACCGAGATGCAGAACCGCCTCAACTCGTTCTACACCGGTGGCAAGAAGGTCAACGTCGTCCTCAGCCCGAACGACTCGCTGGCCCTCGGCATCGCCCAGGCCCTGCAGAGCGCCGGCTACACCCCCGGTGCCGCCTACCCGGTGCTGACCGGTCAGGACGCCGACAAGGCCAACGTGCTCAACATCATCGCCGGCAAGCAGTCCATGACGGTCTGGAAGGACACCCGCAAGCTGGGTGAGCAGGTCGCCAAGATGGTGAAGCAGATCGCCACCGGCGCGACGGTCGACGTGAACGACACCAAGTCGTACAACAACGGCAACAAGGTCGTCCCGACGTACCTCCTCGATCCGATGGTGGTCACCAAGGACAACGTCAAGAGCGCACTGGTCGACTCCGGCTTCTTCACCGCCGGCGACCTCGGCCTCGGCTGATCAACCCGCGTGTGGGGCGGCCCGGCAGGGCCGCCCCACACCATGTCCACTTCACCTACGTAGGAGAGCACATGAACGCCCGTGAGGCGGTGGGAGCCCGTCCCGAGTTCGTCCTCGAAATGCGCAACATCTCCAAGAGCTTCCCCGGTGTCAAAGCCCTGTCCGACGTGACGTTCAACGTGCGCCCCGGCGAGATCCACGCCATCTGCGGCGAGAACGGGGCGGGCAAGTCGACCCTCATGAAGGTGCTGTCGGGCATCTACCCGTATGGCACGTACGAGGGACAGATCGTGTTCAACGGCTCCGAATGCCGGTACAAGACCATCCGCGACTCCGAGCACGACGGCATCGTCGTCATCCAGCAGGAGCTGGCGCTGAGCCCGTTCCTGTCCATCGCCGAGAACATCTTCCTGGGCAACGAGCGATCGAGGGCCGGCGTCATCGATTGGGTCAAGACCAACGCCGAGGCGGCCAAGCTGCTGCAGCGCGTCGGCCTGAACGAGCCCCCCGACACCACCGTCGTCAGCATCGGCGTCGGTAAGCAGCAGCTGGTCGAGATCGCCAAGGCGCTGTCCAAGGACGTCAAGCTGCTCGTCCTGGACGAGCCCACCGCCGCCCTCAACGACGACGATTCGGAGCACCTGCTCAACCTGGTCCGGGGGCTGCGCGACGAAGGCATCGCCTGCGTCATCATCAGCCACAAACTGGGCGAGATCCGCGCGATCGCCGACACCATCACGGTGATCCGCGACGGCCAGACCGTGGGCAGCATGGACGTCCACGGCCCCGAGCCGGTCACCGAGGCCCGCATCATCCGGCAGATGGTCGGACGCCCGCTCGACAACCGCTTCCCCGACCATGTTTCGAACCCGGGCGAGGTCCTGCTCCGCATCGAGGACTGGACGGTGCACCACCCCGTGGACGCCGCCCGTCTGGTCGTCGACCACGCCACCTTGGAGGTCAAGGCCGGCGAGATCGTCGGCATCGCGGGCCTCATGGGAGCCGGCCGCACCGAGCTCGCGATGAGCGTGTTCGGCAAGTCCTATGGCCGCGAAATCTCAGGACGCGTGCTGCTGCGCGGCAAGGAAGTCAAGTTCAACTCCGTGCAGGACGCCATCGACGCGGGCCTCGCCTACGCGTCGGAGGATCGCAAGCGCTTCGGGCTCAACCTCATTGACGACATCAAGCACAACACGGTCGCGGCCGCGCTGCGCAAGATCGCCCCGCGGGGCGTCATCGACAAGGAGCGCGAAGCCAACATCGCCGAGGTGTACCGCAAGAAGCTCAACACAAAGGCGCCCAACGTGGACGTGGTCGTCGGCACGCTGTCCGGCGGCAACCAGCAGAAGGTCGTCCTGGCGAAGTGGATGTTCACCGAGCCGGACGTGCTGATCCTCGACGAGCCCACCCGCGGCATCGACGTCGGTGCGAAGTACGAGATCTACACCCACATCAACGCCCTCGCAGACGAGGGCAAGGCCGTCATCGTCATCTCGTCCGAACTGCCCGAACTGCTGGGCATCTGCGACCGCATCTATGCCCTGAGCATGGGCCGGATCACGGGATGCCTCCCGCGCGGCCAGGCCAACCAGGAGTCACTCATGGAACTCATGACGAAAGAGAAGGAGGCGTCGGTCTCATGACCGCTCCCGAGAACCCGGCTGTCGAGCTCAGCTCGGTCGCCCCCGATCCCGCTGCCACTCCAGGCACGGAGTTGACGCCCAAGCCGCCGCAGTCCCACAAGGCGCTGAACCTCCAGCAGTACGGCATCTTGCTGGCGCTGGCGGTCATCGTCCTGCTGTTCCAGGTGCTGACCGAGGGCCGGCTGCTGATGCCGGACAACGTGGCGTCCCTGCTGCAGCAGAACGCCTACGTGATCATCCTCGCCCTCGGCATGCTGATGATCATCATCGCCGGCCATATCGACCTGTCCGTGGGTTCGGTGGTGGCGTTCCTCGGCGGCATCATGGCCATCGCCATGATCACCTGGGGCCTGCCCTGGCCGATCGCCTGCCTCATCGCCATCGCGGCCGGCCTGGTCGTGGGCGCCTGGCAGGGGTTCTGGGTGGCTTACGTCGGCATCCCCGGCTTCATCGTCACGCTGGCGGGCATGCTGCTGTTCCGCGGGCTTGCGATCGTGATCGTCGGCGAGACCATCGCCGGCTTCCCCAACGGGTTCATCCAGGTTGCCAACGGCGGCATGCTGGGCTGGCTCGGCTTCGCCGGTCAGGCGGACATCTTCACGCTCGTGCTCACCCTGGTGGCCGTTGCGGCGTTCGTGTTCACCCAGTTCCGTGCCCGGCAGCGGCTGCGCAGTCACGGCCTCTCCACCGAGTCCCAGGCCCTGTTCATCGGCAAGCTCGTCGGCACGACCGTGCTGGGGGTCGCGTTCGGCTGGATCCTGTCGCTGAGCTCGATCGGCACGCCGTACGTGCTGGTGATCTGCGCGGTGCTGATCCTGGTCTACGCGTTCGTCATGGGTAACACGGTGTTCGGCCGCAACATCTACGCCATCGGCGGCAACATCGCCGCGGCGCGGCTGTCGGGCATCGACGTGCGCAAGTCGCACTTCCTGATGTACGTGAACATGGGCTTCCTGACGGCCATCGCGGCCATCGTCACCACCTCGCGCTCCGGGGCGGCCGTCGCGGCGGCCGGCTCCAACTACGAGCTGGACGCCATCGCGGCCTGCTTCATCGGCGGCGCGGCGGTCTCCGGTGGCGTAGGCCGGGTGTCGGGCACCATCATCGGCGCCCTGGTCATGGGCGTGCTGAACATGGGCCTGTCGATCATGGCGGTCGACTCCGCCTGGCAGCAGGCCATCAAGGGTCTCGTCCTGCTGGCCGCCGTGGCCTTCGACATGATCCAGAAGCGCAGGACCGGCGGCATGTAGTCCTGCCCCGCCAGCCTCGGCGCCCACCTTCCCGTCCTGGGGGGTGGGCGCTGTCGCGTCCGGGGGCGGTAGGGTGAGCAGCCGTGTGGGGATGCCGGCCGGGCACCCCCGGCCGACCAGGAGGCACCCGTGGCCAGCAAGCTCGACAACGTCATCAGCCTCACGAAGCGACGCGGCTTCGTGTACCCGTGCGGTGAGATCTATGGCGGCACGCGGGCGGCGTGGGACTACGGGCCCTACGGCGTCGAGCTCAAGGAGAACATCAAGCGCCAGTGGTGGAAGGCCGTCGTTCAGGGCCGTCCGGATGTGGTCGGCCTCGACTCGTCGATCATCCTGCCCCGGCAGGTGTGGGTGGCGTCCGGGCACGTGGGGGTGTTCTCCGACCCGCTGACCGAATGCCAGAGCTGCCACAAGCGGTTCCGCGCCGACCAGTTGGAGGAGTCGTTCGCGTTCAAGAAGGGCCGTCAGGCGTCCGGGCTGGAGGAGATCAACTGCCCCGAGTGCGGCACGCTGGGCCGGTTCACCGCGCCGCGCGACTTCAACATGATGCTGAAGACGCACCTGGGGGTCATCGAGGACGAGTCGGGCCTGCACTACCTGCGGCCTGAGACCGCCCAGGGCATCTTCGTGAACTTCGCGGCCGTGGTGCAGACCGCGCGCATGAAGGTGCCGTTCGGCATAGGCCAGGTGGGCAAGAGCTTCCGCAACGAGATCACGCCGGGCAACTTCATCTTCCGCACCCGCGAGTTCGAGCAGATGGAGATGGAGTTCTTCGTCGAGCCCGGCACCGACGAGGAGTGGCACCAACACTGGATCGACGCCCGCCACGCCTGGTACGTCGACCTCGGCATCTCTCCCGAGCACCTGCGCCTGTACGAGCACCCCCAGGAGAAGCTGTCGCACTACTCCAAGCGCACCGTCGACATCGAGTACGACTTCGGGTTCACCGGCGGCGACGGGTGGGGCGAGCTGGAGGGCGTCGCGAACCGCACCGACTTCGACCTCGGGACGCACTCTGAGCACTCCGGGGTCGACCTCTCGTACTTCGACCAGGCCAAGGGCGAGCGCTATCTGCCCTACGTGATCGAGCCGGCCGCGGGCCTGACCCGGTCACTGATGGCCTTCCTGGTCGAGGCGTACACCGAGGACGAGGCCCCCAACGCCAAGGGCGGCGTCGACAAGCGGACGGTGCTGCGGCTCGATCCGCGGCTGTCGCCGGTCAAGGTGGCCGTGCTGCCCCTGTCTCGGCACGAGAACCTCTCCCCGAAGGCACGCGCGCTGGCCGACGACTTGCGCCGGCACTGGAACATCGAGTTCGACGACGCCCAGGCCATCGGACGCCGCTACCGCCGCCAGGACGAGATCGGCACGCCCTACTGCGTGACCGTCGACTTCGACACCCTGGACGACCAGGCGGTGACGATCCGCGAGCGCGACACGATGGTTCAACAGCGCGTGGCGCTCGACCAGGTGCGCGGCTACCTCGCGTCGCGGTTGCTGGGCTGCTGAGCCGGACGCCGCGGCGTCCGGGGTCAGAAGGTCGGCTTGCCGCCGGTGACGCCGAGCACGGCGCCGGAGACGTAGCTGGCCTCGTCCGAGGCGAGGAAGACGTACGCCGCGGCGACCTCGACCGGATGCCCGGCGCGTCCGAGCGGGGTGTCGGAGCCGAAGCCCTCCACCTTCTCGGCTGACATCGTGGCCGGGATGAGCGGCGTCCAGATCGGGCCCGGCGCCACGGCATTGACGCGCGTGCCCTGCTCGCCCAACTCGCCGGCCAGGTTGACGGTCAGGTCGTTCAGGGCGGCCTTGGTGGCGGCGTAGTCGAGCAGGTGGTCCGACGGGCTGTAGGCCTGCACCGACGTGGTGATGATCACCGCGCCGCCCTTGAGCTCGTCGGCCAGCGCCTTGACGAGCCAGAACGGGGAGAACACGTTGGTCTCGAAGGTGCGGATCACCTGGTCGTCCGGGAACTGACCGATGTGCTCGTGGGTCATCTGGAACGCGGCGTTGCAGACCAGCACGTCGACCCCGCCGAGGGCCTTCACCGCCGCCGCGGCCAGGCGGTGGTTCTCCTCGGGCGTGCGGAGGTCGGCCGCGACGGCCTCGACGGTACGGCCGGTCTTGCGGGCTTCGGCGATGGTGGACGCCGCGTCCTCGGCCTCCTCGGGCAGGTGGCCGATCACCACGTCGGCGCCCTCCTTGGCGAACAGGATCGCGATCGCGCGGCCGATGCCCGAGTCGCCGCCGGTGATCAGCGCGCGCTTGCCGGTGAGGCGACCGCGTCCGACCCAGGACTCTTCGCCGTGGTCAGGGAATGGCCTCAGCTTCTCGATGGTGCCCGGCCAGGGCTGCTTCTGGGCGGGGATGGCCGACAGGTCGGGCCGTGTCTCGTGGCTCGTCATGGATTCACCTTTCCACGGGCATCGTGTCCCGACAAGGCCCGATAAGGGGCACGCCATGGCCGGTGTCTAGACTGGGCCGGCCACGTCGTCCGCCACCGAAGGAGTCCTCGCCCGCATGAGTGTGTCGACCAGCCTGCGCCTGACCGCCCCCGCGGGCGGGTCGGTGGAGGTGCCGACGCCGGTCGTCCTGGCGCCCATGGCGGGCATCACGAACCCCGCGTTCCGGCAGCTGTGCCTCGAGCAGGGGGCGGGGCTGTACGTGTGCGAGATGATCACGTCCCGCGGCATCGTGGAGCGCAATCCGCGGACGTTCGCGATGCTGCGGTTCGCGCCGGGGGAGACCGTGAGGTCGGTTCAGCTGTACGGCGTCGACCCGGCGACCATGGGGCGGGCGGCGTCCATCCTGTGCGACGAGCTCGGCGTAGCGCACATCGACGTGAACATGGGCTGCCCGGTGCCGAAGGTCACCCGACGCGGCGGTGGGGGAGCGTTGCCCTGGAAGCGCGATCGGCTCGCGGCGGTCCTGAAGGCGACCGTGCGGGCGGCGGACGCGTACGGCGTCCCGGTCACCGTGAAGACCCGGCTCGGCATCGACGACGACCACCTCACCTACGCGGACGCCGGCCGCATCGCCGCCGACGCCGGCTGCGCGGCGATCGGCCTGCACGCGCGCACGGTGCAGCAGTCGTACGCCGGGCAGGCGCGGTGGGAGGCGATCGCGGAGCTCGTGTCCGACCTGGTCATCCCGGTGCTCGGCAACGGCGACGTGTGGGAGGCGTCCGACGCGCTGCGGATGGTCGAGCAGACCGGCTGTGCGGGCGTGATCATCGGGCGCGGCTGCCTCGGGCGGCCGTGGCTGTTCCGCGACCTCGCGGACGCCTTCGCCGGGCGTTCGACCCGCCAGCTGCCCACGCTGGGCGAGGTGGCGGCCATGGTGCGGCGCCACGCCGAGTTGCTGGCCGAGCTCAACGGCGAGCGCTGGGGGCTGACCGATCTGCGCAAGCACATGGCCTGGTACTTCAAAGGGTTCGGCATCGGCGGCGACGTACGCCGCGCGCTGGCGATGGTGTCGAGCCTGGCCGAGCTGGACGCGTGCCTGTCGGTCCTGGACCCCGACGAACCCTTCCCTGTCAGCGAGCTGGGAGCCCCGCGCGGACGGCAGGGGACGCCGCGCGCCCACGTCACGCTGCCGTACGGATGGCTGGATTCGACCGAGGTCGGCGACGCCGACCTCACGTCCGCCGAGTCGGACGTGTCGGGGGGCTGACTCCTACGACAGCGCTTGGACGGCCGGCCACATGCCGACCATCATCGCCACGAACGCCAGGATCGGCGCCACCAGCCCGAGGATGATGCCCGCGAGGGCCGCCTTGCGTCCGAGCCGGCGGGTGAAGGCGACGATGCTCATGATCCAGCCGATGATGCCGGCCGTCGTGCCCACGAAGCCGGCGAACAGCCACCCCATGAGGCGAGCGGCCAGAGCCTGGACGGCGGGATCGTCGGGTTGGAGCGTCGCCGCGGCGTCCGGGCCCACCTGGAGCATCAGGTCGCCCGTCGCCGCGCCCATCACGTAGCCGGACGCGATGACGAGCAGGGTGCACACGCCCACCACGATCAGCGCGATCAGGCCGGGCTTGGTGTTGGTCTCGGCTGCCGCGCCGCCGGCCGAGGACCTCTCCGAGGAGGACCGCTGCACCGTCTGCCACTGCGGCTGCTGGGCGCCAGGCGGCTGGCCGTACCCCGGTTGGCCGTACGCCTGCGGGTAACCCTGCTGAGGGTAACCCTGCTGTCCGTAGCCCTGTTGCGCGTAGCCCTGCTGCTGTCCGTAGCCCTGCTGCTGTCCGTTGCCCTGTTGCGCATAGCCCTGCTGCGGATACCCCTGTTGGCCGTAGCCCTGCTGCGGGTATCCCTGCTGGCCGTAGGCCTGCTGCGGGTACCCCTCGGGGTAACCCTGTTGGCCATACCCCTGCGGATAGCCCTGCGGCGCGTAACCCTGCTGGTCGTACTGCGGCTGCGGGTACTGCTGCTGGCCATACTGCTGCTGGCCGGAGGGAGGCTGCACGCTGGGCGTCGGATCGACAGGGTCGGTGGGCTGCTGGGGGGGCTGCTGGCTCATGGTGTCCTTGTCCGTGCGGGTACGCCGCCCATGATACGGCCGCCAGGAACGTCACCTCGACCCGGCGGTTGGCCCGGGACGCACCGCGTCCGAGATGATGGGCCGCATGAGCGAAGGCCTGAACGCCCGCACGCTGGCCTGGGCGTCGACCATGCGCGGTCACGCCTCGGAGGGTGTGGTGCGCGCCCACGCCGACTCGGCGGCGTCCGTCCGCCTCGACGGCCCGGTCGATCGGCTGGCCCGCGAGGAGCGGGAACGGGCCACGCTCCGCCCCGAGGCGACGTTCGCCCACGGCGCCGGCCGGCGCGCGCTGCCCGAGGAGCCGGACGACGAGCGCACCTGCTTCGAGCGCGACCGCGACCGGATCGTGCACTCGACCGCGTTCCGGCGCCTGGCGGGCAAGACGCAGGTCGTGGTGTACCCCAGCGACCACCAACGCACACGCCTGACGCACGCCCTGGAGGTCGCCCAGGTGGCCACGTCCATCGCACGCGGCATCGGCGTCAACGTCGCCCTTGCGGACGCCATCGCGCTCGGCCACGACTGCGGCCACGGGCCGGGCGGGCACGCGTCCGAGGACGCCTTCGACCCGTTCGTGCCGGGCGGTTACCACCACGGGCCGTGGGGCGCCGACGTCGTGCTGACCCCTCTCAACCTGTGCGTCGAGACCCTGGACGGGGTGCGCAACCACTCGTGGTCTCGCCCCGCGCCCGCCACCGTCGAGGGCGAGGTGGTCTCCTGGGCCGACCGCATCGCCTACTGCGCCCACGACGTCGAGGACGCCGTGCACGCCGGCATCGTCACCCTGGATGACCTGCCCCCCGACGTGGTCGCCGTCGCCGGACGCACGCGCCGTCAGCACCTGGCCACCTTCATCCGCTCGGTCGTGGGCACCGTCGTCAGCACCGGCGTCGTGGGCATGGACGCCGAGGTGGCCGCCGCCCTGGCGTCCCTGCGCCGGTTCAACTACGAACGCATCTACACCCGGCCCGAGTCCGTGGCCCAGAGCAACGCCGTCATCGAGGTGCTGCGCGGGCTCGTCGAGTACTACTGCGAGCACCCCCACGCCCTGCCCGCCGAGTACCACGACCAGGCCGAAGAGGACGTCGTCCACACCGCCGTCTCCTACGTCGGCGGCATGACCGACCGGTTCGCGTTCGGCGCCGCGGAGTCGCTGCTGGGCTGGGATTCCGACCGACTCCCGCGCGGCATCGGCCGGGGCGCCTGAGCCGAAACCCCGGCGTCCGGCCTGATCAGCGCCGGATCAGCCGGCGCTCCAGACCTCCAGTTCGGCCAGCCCGATGTTGGCGGTGGTGCCCGACACCCCGGTGATCGTCAGGCGCAGGCTGGTCGTGCTGCGGGCCGAGAAAGTGACCGTGGTCGCCCCGCCGTTCGCGGCCGGCGCCGGCACGCTGACGGTGCTGCCGTCGCTGAAGGTGAGCGTGGCGGACGTGACGTTGTCGGACGAGTTGGGCCGGTCGAACAGCACCACCCGGTTGAGCGTCACGGCGCTGGGCCACGTGAGCTGCAGCCAACTCCCCGCCTTGCCGCCGACCGTCGACCACTCGCGGGTGTGGTCGCCCGGGTACCCGTCGGCCGACCCGTCGACCGCCTTGACCGCCGTCTGCCCCGTCGACGTGTTCTGGCTGGACGCCGTGACCCCGACCCCGCTCGCCCGCGCCACGTTCGTGCCCGCGCTGGTGCCCCAGGCCTCGAGCTCGGCGAGGCCGATGTTGCTGGTGGTGCCCGACACGCCGGTGACGGTGAGGCGCAGGCTGGTCGTGGTGCGGGCAGCGAAGGTGACCGAGGTCGCCGCGCCGTTCGCGGCCAGCGCCGGCACGGCGACGGTGCTGCCGTCGCTGAAGGTGAGGGTGGCGGACGTGATGTTGTCGGACGTGTTGGGCCGGTCGAACAGCACCACCCGGTTGAGCGTGACCGCGCCCGGCCAGGTCAGCTGTAGCCAGCTGCCCGACTTCCCGCGCACCGTCGACCACTCGCGGGTGTGGTCGCCCGGGTAGCCGTCGGCCGACCCGTCGACCGCCTTGGCGGCCGTCTGCCCCGTCGAGGTGTTCTGGCTGGACGCCGTGACCCCGACCCCGCTCGCGCGCGCCACGTTGGTGCCGGTGGGCGCCACGGCGGCCGGCACGCCCCACGCCTCGAACTCGGACAAGCCCGCCGACCACGTGGCCGCCGACGCCGAGGTGACCGTGAACCGCACCCACGTCACCGTGCGCGCCGCGAACGAGACGTTCAGCGCGGCGCCGTCGTTGGCCAGCGCGCCCACCGCGACCGACGAGCCGTCCGAGAAGGTCAGCGTGCCGCCCAGCACCTGATCGTCGGTGTTGGGCCGGTCGTGCAGCACGACCCGGTCGAGGCTGACGGCGCTGGGCCAGCGCAACTCGATCCACGCGCCGGCCTTCTGCCGGAGGCTGGACCACTCCAGCGACGAATCCACGGGGTAGCCCGAGGCGACCCCGTCCACCGCGCGGGCCGCCGTGGGGCTGACCGCGGTGTCGACCGACGAGGCGCTCACCTGGACGCCGGACGCCCCGGTCAGGTTGCGGGGCAGGTCACCGAAGGCGTAGCTGCCGCAGGTGCGGTCGTAGTCGCGCGTGTCGTCGTACCACTGCGAGAGGAAGACCTTGCCCCCGGAGAAGCTGGCCTGCGTGCAGCGGTCGAGGGCCTCTTCGGGGTAGTCGAGCCGTCCGGCGGTCGCCCACACGGGCACCCCGGGCACGGACCACGCCCCGGCGATCTCCTGCCACCCGTTCGCATACGAGTAGAAGCCGTAGCCCACGCCGGCGTCCCGCAGCGCCCGCACCAGCCCCTGCACGACGTAGCGGTTCTCGACCTTCTGCGCCGCCGTCGTCCCGGGCCACGGTTGCGCGGGCCGCGGTTCCACGTCGATCCACACGACCGGCGGGTGCCAGCCGACCTTGTCCAGCGAGGCCAGCGCGTACTTCGCCTCCGCGTGGCCCACGTTGGCGAGCTGGCCGGCCCGCGTGCCCGCGTTGTAGGGCCCCGACGAGCCATAGCTGGTGAGCTGCGCGGCCGTCGGGAAGGTCGCCATCGCGTAGGCGTGCGCCGGCTTGGCGTTCGAGTTGACCCACGCCACCTGCTCCGCGAGGCAGGGGTTCTCGGTGAACGCGAGTCCCCGGGTGAGCCCGACGATGACGAACTGCGTGGACGTCGGCGGCATCGGCTGGCCGCCGCCCTGGGCCGCGGAGCATTGCGGCCACGAGATGTCGTGCCCGAGAAGGTCCGCCGCGGCGGCCGACTGCAGCGACGGCGTCCAGAGCAGCACGCACGCCGCGGCAGCGGCCCACAGGGTCCGAAGGGTGACGGTCCTGGTCATGGCGGGGCCTCTCGATCGCGGGGGCGCGGCGTCGCGTCCCCTCACGTGCCAGTGTCATCCTAACGACGCGAAACGGGGCGGATTGCGGGCCCCGTGTCGGGCCGGGAGCCCGGCCGTCCGGACGCGGGGGCGGCAGACTCCACGGCTACACTGCCGCCATGGCGGGCCGGATCCACAACGACGACGTGGCCACCGTCCGCGAGCGCTCCTTGATCGCCGACATCGTCGGCGCCGTCGTGCAGCTGCGCCCCGCGGGCGGGGGCGCGCTGGTGGGGCTGTGCCCGTTCCACGACGAGAAGACGCCGAGCTTCCGGGTGACGCCGGCTAAGGGGTTCTACTACTGCTTCGGGTGCGGCGAGGGCGGCGACGTCATCAAGTTCGTGCAGCAGGCCAACAACATGGCGTTCGCGGACGCCGTCGAGTGGCTGGCCGACCGGTGCGGCGTCCAGCTTCGGTACACCGAGGGGGAGGCGGCGTCCACGCACGAGCCCGGGTTGCGGATGCGGATCCTGGAGGCCAACCAGGCGGCGGCCGAGTTCTACGCCACGGCCCTCGGCGGGGCGGACGCCGTCGCCGGACGCCAGTTCCTCGACGGGCGCGGCTTCACCCGCGAGCACGCCGAGCACTTCGGTATCGGCTTCGCCCCACGCGGCGGCCGCGAGTTGCGTGACCATCTGGTGGCGCGCAAGTTCACCCAAGAGGACCTGGTCAAGGCGGGGTTGGTGCGCGAGGCGGGCTGGGACTTCTTTCAGGGACGCCTCGTCTGGCCCATCCGCGACGCGGGGCGGTCGACGCTCGGGTTCGGGGCCCGGCGGCTGTTCGACGACGATCGGATGCCCGCCAAGTACCTGAACACCCCCGAGACCATGGTCTACAAGAAGAGCCACGTGCTGTACGGGCTCGACCTGGCCCGGCAGCACATCGGCAAGAAGAACCAGGCGGTCGTCGTCGAGGGTTACACCGACGTGATGGCGTGCCACATCGCGGGCGTCGACACCGCGGTGGCGTCCTGCGGAACGGCGTTCGGGGCCGACCACAGCCGCATGCTGCAGCGGCTGATGACCGCCGACGCCCACTCCGGCGAGGTGATCTTCACCTTCGACGGCGACGCCGCCGGGCAGGCCGCGGCCATCAAGGTGTTCGGCTCGGACGCCGCCTTCACGGCCCAGACCTACGTGGCCGTCGAGCCCACGGGGCTGGACCCGTGCGACCTGCGGTTGCAGTCTGGGGACGCCGCGGTGCGCGAGTTGGTGGCGCGGCGGGTCCCGCTGTACCGGTTCGTGATGCGCAACACGATCGCCAAGTTCGACCTCGACCGGGCCGACGGACGCCTCGCCGCCGTGCGGGCGGCCGCGCCGCTGGTGGGCAGCGTGCGGGACGCCGCGCTGGTGTCGGGCTACGTGCGCGAGCTGGCCGGCATGGTGGGGCTGGATTCCGACGAGGTGCGCGCCGAGGTCGCCCGTGCCACCCAACGCAAGGTGCCCGACGAGCCGCGTCCGGGGCCGGGGCCGGGGTTGGCCGAGGCGGCGCCGGCGAACCCTGCGGGGCAAGCGGAGATGCTGTTCCTGCCTGACCCGCGCGATCGCCGGCTCGAGATCGAGCGGGGCACGGTGAAGCTGATCGTCCAGTACCCGGGGTGTTTCTCCGACGACTGGTACGGGATGGGCCCAGACGACTTCCAGCACCCGACCTATCGCCGCCTGTTCGAGGTCGCACGGGAGGCCGAGCGGGAGGCGTCCGGTTTCGGCCAGCGGCTCATCGACGGGCTGGCCGACCCGGTGGGGGAGCAGTTGATCGCCGCGCTGTCGGTGGAGCCGCTACTGCGCGAGCCGTCCGCCGCCTACGCCGCCGAGTACGCCGCGCGGCTGCGGCTGGCGACCGTGACGCGGTCGATCACCGCCCTGAAGTCGAAGCTGCAACGCACCAACCCCGTCGAGGATCAGACCACCTACAACCGCATGTTCGCCCGCCTGCTCGAGTTGGAGAGCCGGCGCCGCACGCTGCAGGCCGCGGCCATCGGCGAAGAGTAGGCCGCGCCCGACCTGCTGGGAAGAGGCGCGCCGGCGTCGGTGTTGTCGCGATGTTGCGTGTGGACGGGCCGGATTGGGCGGCGATTCCGGCCCTCCGATGACCAAGGTAAGGGCATGACCCTCACCGCCGTTTCCCCCACCTCGCTTCTCAGCCGTGACGAGGAGGTCGCCCTGGCCCGACGCGTCGAGGCGGGCGTGATCGCCGAGGCCGTGCTGGCCCGCCGGTTCACGTGGGCATCCCGCGACGCCGTCGCGTCCGACGCCGACCTGGCCGCCGTGCGCGCCGACGGACAGGCGGCCCGCGAGGTCCTGGTGGGCCGCAACATCGGGCTGGTCTGGTTCGTCGTCAACCCCGTGGCGAACCGCACGGGGCTGGAGGCCGACGAGTTGTTCCAGGAGGGGGTGGTCGGCGTGCTGGAGGCCGTGGAGCGTTTCGACCCCGACAAGGGCGGATTTGCGACGTTCGCGCTAACGCGCATCCGGCTGCGGGTCGCGGAGGCTGCAGCCACCGCCCTGGGTTCGCTGGGGCTCCCTGCCGGCCGGGCCCGGCTGTGGCGGCAGGTGCGCATGGTGGAGACGGCGTTGACCGGTGTGCTGGCCCGCGATCCGCTCCCGGCTGAGGTCGCGGAGGCGTGCGGGCGGCCGGTGGCGCTCGTGCGCGATCTACTCGAGTACTTGCCGGCCAAACGTCTGGGCGACGACGATGAGTTCCCCGTGCAGGTGGCGCCGGTGCCCGGGGTCGACCCGCTGTCGGTCCGGCGGCTGCTGCGGCCCCTGGACGTCGGCGACCGGGCGATCCTGGTGCAACGGTTCGGTCTGGACGGTTCGGCGTGCCGGTCGTATGTCGAGGTCGCCGCCCGCCTGGGTCTGAGTGAAACCACCGTGCGCCGGCGCGAGCGCGCCGCCCTGGACCGGCTGCGCGGGTTGGGGGTGCCCGACCTGGCCGCCTGAGGGCGGCAGAATGGGGCCATGAAGCTCTTCGCCGGACGCCTGCCCGCGGACGCCGCGGCGTCCCTGACCACCCACCTCGGACGCCGCCCGCAGGTGCTGGCCTGGGGTCGCTCGACCGACGGCGTGCTGGTGGCGCTGCACGACCGGCTGGCGGTCATGGACGCCGACGGGTGGCGCGACGTGCCCTGGCACGACGTGCTGAGCGGCGGGTGGGACGGCGAGGCGCGCTCGCTGCACTGGGTGCGCCTGTCGTCCGGGGAGCACGTCGACGTCCCGCTCACCGAGCCTGGCAGCCTGCCCGAGGTGTTCCGCGAGCGGGTGGAGTCGACGTTCCTGGTAACCCAAGTGATCCGTCCGGCTCCCGGGCACTCGATCACCATCACCGCCCGCCGCAACCTGATGGACGCCGACGCCCCCGTCCTGTGGACGGCCCACCCGGCCCGCGGCGTCCGCATGGACGACCCGGCCACGCTGGCCTTCGCCGAGGCCGAGCTGGCCAGGCTCCGGGCCGAGTATGCGTTCTGAGGCGACGTTTGGTAAGGTCCATTCTCGCGCGCACGATCCCCTGTAGCTCAATCGGCAGAGCATCTGACTGTTAATCAGAGGGTTACTGGTTCGAGTCCAGTCGGGGGAGCCATTTCCGGGATGACAAGCCCTTTTGCGGGCAGGTTGGCCGCTCCGGGCGGTCATGGCGCAGTGCCCGGGGGGTTAGCTCAGCCGGTCAGAGCAGGGGACTCATAATCCCTGGGTCGCGGGTTCGAGCCCCGCACCCCCCACCAGCAGATCACTGCTTGTTCACTAGGCATGTTGCTCTCGGCCGACCGAGCCACAACAGTACAGAAGGCTTCACCAGGCACCCCTCCTGCTGCACGATCGGCGCACGTCGTGCAACAAGGATCGGAGGCTCCGATGGGCAGCGAACGCCGACGCGATGGAACGGCTCGAGAGACGGCCGAGCTGACTGCTGGAGCTGTTACTCGGTGGCAGTGTCGGGACGCAGACGCGCCCTGCCGATGGCTCAGGAGTGGTACGCGTCGCGCCGGTGGACGACCGAGACGATCTCGATGACCAGCCGCCGGTCGACGATCCGGTAGATCACCCGGTACTCACCGCGACGCGCCGCGAAGAGGGGGGCTAGCGGCTCACGAAGCGGCTTGCCGACCTTGCTTGGATCTTGGCGGAGTGGCCCCATGATGAACTCGAAGGCGGCGGTTGCGACCTTTTTGGGGAGGTCGCGCTCGAGGGCACGGCGAGCGGAGCGGGTGAAGACGACCTCGCAGGGGCCAGGCACTGGACTACAGCTCGCGGGCGGCCAGGGCGGCGCGGACCTCGTCAGCGGTGAAGATCTCGCCGGCCTCCAGGTCGGCGAGCCCGGCGCGAATCGCAGCGATCTCGTCGGGGTTGCTGAGGATGTCGAGGGTCTCGAGCAGGGAATCGTAGTCGTCGGCGCCGAGCAGGACCGCGACCCGGTCTCCGTTGCGTGTCACCTCGAACCGCTCGTGGGTCGTGACCGCCGACTCCACCAACTTGGACAAGTTCGCCCGGGCCTCGGCCAAAGACAGTGTGGTCATGTACAGAATTCTAGCGCACAAGGCGCCCCGTCGACGTCGGAACTGACGCCTCGCCAGCAGCAAGTCGGCGAACGTCAGAGCCTGTCTGCGCCTGATAGTGAACGTCGCGCCAAGCCGACCTGGCGTGAACGGAAACTAGCAGGGGCGTTCGTCGTCGGGGCCTCTTCGAGATGAGTAACCCTCGGGACGGGCGGCCTCCGATCCGTGCTCCGGCGCCGCGCACGAGCACGGCCCAGCGTCGGATCCAACACTGAGCGGAGCCCAGGCGAGGGACGCAACGCGCTAACCTCCCGGCATGCTGGATGTCGCGTTCGTGCTCGCGGTGACGTCCGTGGTGGCCGCGGCGCTCTGGGCGACGTGGCGTGGGCTGCGCGGTCGGGCGGCGACGGGCGTCCGGCGTGCGCGTGCTGGCGATCGTCCTCGTGGCCCTCCCACTGGCGGGGCTCGGGTCCTGGCAGCTGTCGAACGCGCGGGGGTTCCAGCTGGCCGGCGCGCTGGTCGATCGGGTCGACACCACCCACAAGGTCGTCGCCCTCACGTTCGACGATGGCCCGACAGCGCAGTACACCCCCGAGGTGATCGCCGCGCTCGCCGCCCACGACGCGCGCGGCACCTTCTTCGTGATCGGAGCGCAGGCCGCCGCGGAGCCCGGGGCGCTCCGGCAACTGGTCGTCGCCGGCCATGAGATCGGCAACCACACGTGGGACCACCCCCGCCTGCTCGCCGTCTCCCTCGCCCAAGTGGGCGAACAGATCGAGCGCACGGACGCCGTGATCCGGGCCGCCGGCCACGAGGGAGCTATCCACGTGCGTCCCCCCAACGGCAAGCGGCTGCTCGCGGCGTCCGTCTGGCTGGCCAGCCACGACCGGACCACCGTGATGTGGTCCCTCGAACCCGACTCGAAGGCCGGCATCGCCGACGACGCCGATGCGATGCGAGCCCACGTGGTGCAGAACGTGCGCCCGGGCGACATCGTGCTCATGCACGTCATGTACCCGGCGCGCGAGGCGTCCCGGCAAGCGCTTCCGCTGATCTTGCGTGACCTGGCCGCCCAGGGCTACCGGTTCGTGACGGTGTCCGAGCTCCTCGCCCTCGGCCGCTGAGACGCCGCCCCGGCGCACGCGCCTGGCTTCGGCAGGCTCAGCTGACGGGCGACTGAGCCTGTGGGAGGGCTGAGCGCTGCAGCAGCCCCGCCATCTGGTCGGCGATCATGATCATGGCCCGCTCGGGCACGAGCCGGGTGAGCAAGTCCATCACCTGCGCGTCGCGGCCGACGAGCACGCGGTAGGAGCCCTTCTCCATGCCGTTGATGATGATCGCGGCGGCCTCCGACGGCGGCAGCACCTTGCGGTTGGCGGCGTTCTCGTTGGCGCCGGCGACCGCCGGTGCGTGGACGCCGCTGTTCTCGGTGATGCTGGTGGCGACCGCACCGGGGAAGACGACGGTGACGCGCACGGGCGTGCCCCGCAGTTCGGCGTGCAGCCCCTCCGTGAGCAGCTTCACCGCGGCCTTGGACGCCCCGTACACGGTTTGCCCGGGCACAGGGATGAACGCGCCCATGCTCGAGACGTTCACCAGTGCCGCCTGTGGCCGCGTGAGCAGGTGAGGCAGGAACGCCTTCACCATGTTCACGACGCCCCAGAAGTTGACCATGAGCACCCGCTCGATGTCGGGCAGCTCCAGCTCGGTGAAGTGCACGAACTTCTGGATGATGCCGGCGACGTTCAGCACCCCGTCGATGGCGCCGTGGGCGTCGAGCACCGCCTGCGGCAGCGCGGCGACGCCTGCGGCGTCCGTCACGTTGAGTTCGTGGATGGTGAGCCGGTCGGCGTTGCGTCCGGCAAGAGACTGCGTCTCGGCCAGGCCCTTGGCGCTGAGGTCGACAGCCGCGACGCGGGCCCCCCGCCCCAGTAGCCCGAGCACGACCTCGCGGCCGATGCCGCTGCCGCCGCCGGTGACGACGAAGACCTTTTTGGCGATGTCCATGGCGTTCCCCCTACTGTCCGGCGCGCGCGAGGTCGCGGGCGGCGAGATAACCGAAGACGGCGGCAGGGCCGAGGGTCGAGCCGGGCCCGGGGTAGGTGCGCCCCATCACCGACGCCGAGTTGTTGCCCGCCGCATACAGACCTGCGATCACCGAGCCGTCCGGCCGCAGCACCCGCGCGCGGGCGTCGGTCAGCAGCCCGCCCTTCGTGCCGAGGTCGCCGGGCACCACCTTGACCGCGGTGAACGGACCCTTCTCCAGCGGCCCGACGTTCGGGTTGGGACGCACGAGCGGGTCGCCGTAGTAGCGGTCGTACGCGCTGTTGCCGCGCCCGAAGTCGGCGTCGACGCCCGAGCGGCACTGGCCGTTGAACCGGGCGACGGTGGCCGCGAGGCGTCCGGGATCCATGCCGAGCCGCGGCGCCAGCTCGGCCAGCGAGGCCGCCTTCACCATGATTCCGGCCTTGGCCATGGCCTTGGTGGCCCGCGGGTCCAGTGCGTAGGAGCGCAGGTAGCGAGCGGCGTGCCGGGAGTCCGCGATCATCCAGAAATCGCCGGGCACGGTCTTGGCGTGCTCCAGCATGTGGTGGCCGAGGTCGACGTAGGACTCCGACTCGTTGGCGAACCGCTCGCCGGCGGCGTCCACGATCAGCGAGAACGGCATCGACCGCTCGCTGACCAGGAACCCCGGCGCGCTCGACGGCGTCGCGGGCGGGATCGAGCCGCCCCACCACGCGTCGTCCATCAGGTCGAGCGCGGCGCCGATGCGCTCGCCGACCTCGATCGCGGTGCCCAGGTTGCCCTTGGAGCCCGACGAGTCCGCGCCGCTCACGCCCTGGTACTTCTGCCGCCACTCGGCGTTGTGGTCGAACCCGCCCCCGGCGAGCATGACGCCGAGCCTGGCGCGCACGCGCACGGTCTGGCCGTCTTTGGTGGTGCGGACGCCGACGACGCGGCCGGCGTCCAGCAGCAACTCCTCTGCGGGTGCCTTCAGCCAGACGTCTACCCGCAGCCGCAGCGCGACAGCCATCATGGACGCCGTGACCGCGGCCCCCATGCCCACCGCCTGCTGCCGGCGCGCCAGGCTGCCGAGCACCCGGAACACGACCTTCGCGCCGCGTACGAACCCGTCCGGCGTGGACCACGCCCGAGACAGCAGCCAGAAGTCGTCGGTCTTGACCGGGGCCGGCACCCCGTCCTGGCCGCGGGACGTTTCCCACCAGTCGTCGATGGCCTTCACGTCGAACGGCTCCACCTCGACGGCTCGGCCGATCTTGCCGCCGGGCAACTCGGGATAGTAGTCGGGGTAGTCGGCGGCCCGCGCGAACCGGACGCCGTGACGCTCGGCCAGCGTGACGAAGCCCTCGACGCCGTCGACGAACGCTTCCTTGCGCTCGCGCGACGTGGCCGGACCGGCGTCGCCCACGGTGGCTTCGAGGTAGGCGAGCGCCTCTTCGCGCGAGTCCCCGGCGCCGTCGCGGCGCATCAGCGGGTTGTTCGGCAGCCACAGGCCGCCCCCGGACATCGCGCTGCTGCCGCCCCAGCGGTCGGTGCTCTCGCACATGAGCACGCTCAGGCCGGCGTCCGCCGCGGTGATGGCCGTCGACAGGGCGGCCACGCCGGTGCCGGCCACGACCACGTCGTAGGAGTGTTCCCAAGTCTCGCCCATGGCGCGTCTCCGTCCGGTAACCGGACAACAATGTCCGGATCTAGACTCTCCAGCATGCCCGCCCCAGGACCGTCTCGCAACCGTGGTCCGGCAGCCGCCCCGGCCAACCGCGCGGCCATCCTGGACGCCGCCCGTCGCGTCTTCGCCGAGCAGGGTTACCGGGCGCCGTTCAGCGCCATCGCCAAGACGGCGGGCGTGGGCCAAGCCGTCTTGTACCGGCACTTCCCCGACCGCCTCGAGCTGGCCTTCGCCGTCTTCGCCGACAACTTCGCCGAGCTAGAACGCCTCGCCACCACGATCGAGGGCCCCGGGTGCTTCCACGCCGTGTGGCGCCGCATCGTCGAGTACACCCTCGAGTCGAGCGCGATCGTGGAGATGGTCATCGACGCCCGCCTGCAGCTGCCCGACGCGCTGGGCAGCGCCCGCCTGGAGCATCTCGTCGAGGCGCCCCTGGCGCGGGCGCAGGCCGCCGGGCTGGTCCACCCGGACTGGACGCCGCACGACGTGCTGCTGCTGCAACACATGGTGTACGGCGTGATCATCGCCCAGCCGTCTCCGTCCGAGGCCCGGGACGCCGTCCGGCGGGCCCTGCACCTGATCGACCCGCGCCTGAGCGAAGGCGCTGGCTGAGCCTGTCGAAGCCCGCCGATCGGGTCAGCCGCGGCGCGTCAGCGGGAGGCGCAGGACGGTGCGCAGCTTGGCCGGCTCCGCGCGGCGGGGGTCGCCCAGGTAGATCTCGTGATGCCCGAGGCCGACCGCGAAGCCCTCGGCCTGGGCGTGGGCCTTCATGCGCGCCAGGGTCTCGGGCTCGGTCGCGTACGGGCCCACGTGCAGGGCCTGCACGCACAGCCCCTCACAGAACCGCTCCAGTCGGACGTCGGCGTTCGCGGGGGCGGGCTTCTTGCGCTGAAGTTCTGCCTGCGCGTCGGCGCACGCCGCGGGCGTGACGACGTCAGGGGTGAGGATCATCAGCCGGTACGTCCAGTTGTCCTTGGCGGCGGCGTCCGCGTCGAGGTCGGTGAGCGTCCACAGGCCTTCGAGCGCCATCACCGGGTAGTCGACGGGGCCGGCGTCCCGCTTCTTGCAGGCGAACTTGAGCGTGTACGCCGTCCCGTAAAGCGCGTTCATGGCGGCGGCGAAGCCGGGGGAGTCGCCCGGGGCCAGACCGGGCTCGATGCGGCCGTCGATCATGAGGAACTGCAGGTCGGGCACGTCGACGATGTCCACCGCGCCGGCGCGCGGCGCGTACAGGTGGCGGTACTGCTTCTTGAGGTCGAGGACGTCCATGCCACGAGTATCAGCCCGCCGGGACGCCTCCCGTGCCGCCGCTGATCGAGTCGCGGACCTGCTTGCGCTGAACCTTGCCCAGCATGGACGTGGGCAGTTCCGTCCGGAAGACGATCTCTCGGGGCACCTTGTAGGCCGCCAGCCGCTCCCGGCAGTAGGCCCGCAGCGCGTCGGCGTCCGAGGCGTGGCCCGGCTTGGGGACGACCGCGGCGACCACCCGCTCGCCGCCTCCCGGCGCGGCCACGCCCACCACGGCGGCGTCCGCGACGTCGTCGTGGGTGCGCAGCACGGCCTCGACCTCGCTGGGGGAGACGTTGAAGCCGCCGGTGATGATCAGCTCCTTGACCCGGTCGACGATGGTGGTGAAGCCGTCGGCGTCGACGGTGACCAGGTCGCCGGTGCGCAGCCAGCCGTCCGGCAGCAGCACCGCGGCGGTCTCCTCGGGGTTGTTCCAGTAGCCCTGGAACACCTGCGGCCCCTTCAGCAGCAACTCGCCCGCCTCGCCGGTGGCCACGTCCCGGGTGGGGTCGCCGGGGTCGACGACCCGCATCAGCGTGCTGGGGAACGGGACGCCGATGGTGCCGGTGCGCCGGGTGGGGTGGAACGGGTTGCCGAGCGCCACCGGGGACGTCTCGGTCAGGCCGTAGCCCTCGACCAACAGCCCGCCGGCCACCCCCTCCCACAAGGTGACGATGTCGTCGGTGAGGTTCATCGCCCCCGAAATGCAGAACTTCGCGGACTTCAGGCTGATGCCGCGCTCCAGCGCGCGGCGCGCCGTCTTGGCGTAGATGGGCGGGACGGCGCAGTACACGGTCGGCGGCTGCTTACGGGCGGCGTCCAGGATCAAGTCGGCGTCGAAGGAGGGGAACAGCACGATGCGCGCCTGCTTGTGGATGCCGAAGGTGAGGTAGAGCGTCATCCCGAACGCGTGGAACATGGGCAGGACGGCGTAGATCACCTCGCGCCCGGTCACGGCGTCCTTCATCCAGGCGGCCCCCTGGAGCGCGTTGGAGTACAGGTTGAAGTGGGTCAGGATCGCGCCCTTGGCCCGGCCGGTGGTGCCGCTGGTGTACTGGATGACCGCCACGTCGCGGACGCCGGGGCGGGGGTGCTCGGTCCGCAGCGGCCGGGCGGACAGCAGCGATTCCCACGGCAGGGTGTCCGGCGCCGGCTGGTGGAGCCGGTCGCGGGTCGCGCGCAGCGATCCGACGGGCAGGCGCAGGGCCAGGCGCTTGACTACGGGGAACTCCCGCAGGAGGTTCACCGACACGATGTGGTCCACCTCGATGTCAGCCGGCCGACTGCGGAGCTTGGACACCGCGGCGTCCCAGACAATGGCCACGCGGGCGCCGTGGTCCTCGAACAGGTGGCGCAGCTCGCGGGCGGTGTACAGGGGGTTGTGCTCGACCACGATCGCCCCCAGGCGCAGGATCGCGTAGAACGCCACGACGTGCTGGGGGCAGTTGGGCAAGATCAGCGCCACCCGGTCCCCGGCGCCGACGCCGAGGCGGCGCAACCCCTCGGCAGCGCGGGCGATGCGGTCGCCGAGCGCGGCGTAGCTGGTGGTGCGGCCGAAGAACTCCAGCGCGACCGCGTCGCCGCCCCCGCCGATGGCCTGCTCGCACATCTCCACCAGCGACGTGGTCGGCAGGTCGATCGTGGGCCTGACGCCGGGCTGATAGGCGCGCGTCCAGTGGGGCTCGGTCATGGCTGCGATCTTCTCATGGGGACGCGGGCCGACTGCGGCCGAACCGGTCGAAACCCGGCCCCTCGTCGAGGCTCAGGGCCCGGACCGGTAGGCGTCCAGCTCGGCCACGAGTCGTCTCGACGCGGTGGCGCGGTAGGACTCCTCGATCAGGTCGGCGAGGTCGTCGGAGTCGGCGTCCGGGCCGAGGTCGACGCCCGTCCAGCCGGCCGGGCCCAGGTAGGCCGGCACCCAGGCGTCCGGGCGGGCCCGCAGCGCCGCCTGCCCGGCCAGGTCGCCGAACACCACGACCGCGTGCGCGTGCTCGACCCACTCGCCGTCGCGGCGCACCGATCCGCCGTAGTACGCGAAGACCTTCGTCGTGTAGAACGCCGGACGCCCGTGCGACACCTTCTCCGCCGCCCCGGGCAACGCCAGGGCGAGTTGCCGGACGCGGGCCAGCAGGGCGTCGCCGTCGTCGAACATCTGCGGGTGGGGCATCGTTGTTCTCCCTTCAGGCGCGGCGGCGCCGCGTCCGGAGCGCCCGGCGGACGAGGGCCACGCCGGCCACGCCGGCCACCCCGGCAGCCACCGCCGTGGTCGCGGCCCACGCGGGCACCCGGCGACGAGCCGGGGAGACGGCGGCGGCGTCCGGGTCGAGCAGCACCAGCCCGGCGTCGCCGTCCACGGTGATGCGGTCGCCCGTGCGGATGCGGGCGGTCGCGGACCCCGTGCCCAGCACCGCCGGGATGCCGTACTCGCGGGCCACGATCGAGCTGTGCGACAAAGGTCCGCCGATGTCGGTGACCACGCCGGACGCCATGGCGAAGAACGGCGTGTACGCCGGGGTGGTGACCGCGGCGACGAGGATCTCGCCGGGCTGCATGGAGCCGAAGTCCTCGGGTCCGACGAGCACACGCGCCGGCCCGGTCACGCGGCCACCGCTGGAGGCGAGCCCCTTGAGCGTCGGGCCCGCCTGCACGGACTCGTTGCCCGGCATCAGGTCCTTGAACACCTCGTAGAAGAACCCGGCCCGCGGCAGCCATCCCGGCGGGTGCGCCAGCCGCTGGCCGCGCCACGTCTCCTTGCGGGCCGCCACCTGATCGGCGCGCGACGAGGGGTCGGACGCCGCCCCGCGCACCTCGGCCTCCGTCAGCCAGAACACGTCGTCGGCAGCGGCCAGGACGCCTTCGGCGGCGAGCCGGGCGCCCAGCTCGCGCAGGAACCGCCGCGCGGCGGGCCAGCCCAGGCCGACCGCGGCGAGGGCGTCTTCGCGGAGCGGGCCCAGGCGCTGCGCCGAGGAGAGCACGCGGCGCAACAGGGCGCCCCGGACGGGGTCGAGGCGCGCGAACAGCTCGGCCTCGGCGCGGGTGCGTTCGGCCGCGAGCCGGGCCAGGCGGGCGTCCGGGTCGGGGGCAGCCCCGGTCAGGGCGAACCGCAGGGCGGCCAGGACGGGGGCCGGGTCGTCCGCGGCGACGGGCTGCAGGACGTCCAGGTTGTAGGTGAGGTGCCCGTGCTCGGCAAGATGGGCGGCCAGCCGGGCCTCGAACGCGGCGCGGTGCGGCTCGGGGAGGTCGTGACGGGCGGCCAGCGCGGCCGCGACGTCCGGGGTGGCGCGGCACCATGCCGCCAGCGCGTCGAGTGAGCGTTCGGCGCGGATCGGGGCCGACTCGAAGCCGATCAGGAACGTGGTGGCCGGAGGGTCGCCCGGGCGCTTGGCCAGCGCGTCGTACAGCGTCGTGAACGCGATCTCGGCGGTCGCCGTCAGCGGGATCACCGTCTGGACGCTCGTGTAGTACACCGCCCCCGCGCGCACCAGCGCGGCCGCGCCCGCCAGGAGTTCGGCGGGCGTCATCGCCCCCGGATCGCGCGCCGACCACTCGGCCACCTCGCGCTCGTAGGTGGGCAGCCCGACCTCTCGCCAGTACTGGACGCCGGAGCTGGCGCTCGACCTCCACAGGTAGGGGATGGCCAGCGGGGCGGTCAGGAACAGCCGGCTCATCGCGGTGGTCGTGTAGAAGCCGTAGGCGTACCCGTTCACCGTGACCAGGTCGATGTCGCCGTCTCGGACGACCCCGTCGGAGAGGAAGCGCCGGAGGACGGCGAGCAGCGAGTCGATCACGGCGGGGCGGAGGAGGTCGGCGAACAGTGGTGACAGTGGGTCGGGCAGTTGTTCGATGATCGAGCCCCGGATGTACATGCCGTCGGAGCGGGGGACCGTCCAGTCGCTGGGCACGGGGCCGACCGGCTCGGCCAAGGCGGTGATCGGGCGCGACTGCAGCACCGCGAAGCCGTCCGGGCCGAGCACCCACTCGACGTCCTGCGGGGCGCCGAAGTGCGCCTCGATGCGCCGGCCCAGCTCGGCCAGCTCGACGGCCTGGTCGTCGGTGAGGACGGCCGCGCGGCGCCGGGCGGCGTCCAGGGGCTCGGTGCGGGTGCCTTCGGCGGTGCGGACGGTGTGGACGGCCTTGTCGGCGGTGGTTCGGGACACGACCCGGCCGCCGGAGACGACGAGCTCGTCGGGGGTGACCTCGCCGCCGACCACCGCCTCACCGAACCCGAACGCGGCGTTGATGAGCGTCTCGGTGCGGCGTCCGGTGGCGGGGTTGGCGGTGAACATCACGCCGGCGGCGTCGGCGTCCGCGAGCCGCTGCACGACGACCGCGAGGCTCACGGCGGCGGGGTCGATGCCGGCGCGGGCGCGGTAGGCGAGCGCGCGGTCGGTCCACAGGGAGGCCCAGCAGCGGCGCACGGCGTCCAGCAGCGATTCGAGGCCCCGGACGCCGAGGAAGGAGTCCTGCTGGCCGGCGAACGACGCCTCGGGGAGGTCCTCGGCGGTGGCGGACGAGCGGACGGCCACGGCGACGTGCGGCCCGAGGGCGGCGTAGGCGGCGGCGATCTCCGCGGCGAGCGGCTCGGGCGGGGGAGCGGAGAACATGGCCCGGATGCGGAGGCCGGCGTCCGGGTGGGCGGCGGCGGCGAGGAGGTCGTCGCGGATGCCGAGGGCGTCCACGTAGGCGTCGTAGGCGGCGGTGGTGACGACGAAGCCGTCCGGGACGGCGAACCCGGCGCGGGTGAGCTCGCCGAGGTTCGCTCCCTTGCCGCCGGCCAGGGCGAGGTCGTCGCGGGTGAGGTCGGACAGCGGCCGCAGCAGGCTCATGAGGCTTCCCTTTCGGCATTCTGGCGCTGGCCCGAGCGTACGCCTGCCTCCTTGGGAGCCGACGCCGGTGCCGGGTCACGCCAGTACGGTCCGGTTCGGACCGGCCCGGGCTGGGTAGTGACCGGACGACCCCCTTGGCGGGCTTGCCGCACGCCAGTAGGGTCGGCCCACGGTTCGACACAGCAGTTTCGACACATCGAGGAGGAGCCATGACGAACGACCCCGCCACCAGCCCCGACGAGCAGATCACCCTCACCGACGACGACATGTCCACCGACGATCCCAGCGCCCTCAGCGGCGCCCGCCCGGGTGATGCGGCCAAGGCCGGCGACGCGGACGGCATCGACGGCGGCGACGCCGACGGCACGGACGGCAAGGACGGCGACAGCACCGACGGCAAGGACGGCGACAGCACCGACGGTGACAGCACCGACGGCACCGACGGTGACGGAACCGATGGCGGCGACGCCGACGGCACCGACGCCTGAGGCATGAACCCGCTCGCACTCCTGTCCGGCGACCCCGAGGCCTTCGTTCGCGAGGTCTGGGGTCGCCGGGTCCTCGTCCACGAGGTCGACCCGGCACTGTTGGACGACCTCTTCGGTATCGACCACGCCGACCGCTTGCTCACCACCGGCGTCCTCCGGACGCCGCAGCTGCGGATCGCCCAGGACGGCAAGGTCCTCGACGAGAGCCGCTTCACCCGCCGCGCGAGCATCGCCGGCCAGCCCATGACCGGCCTGGTCGACGCCCGCAAGGTGCTGGCCCTCTTCGATGGGGGGGCCACGATCGTGTTCCAGGGGCTCCAGCGCTACTGGGAGCCGCTGCGGCAACTGGTCCGGGGCTTGGAGCAAGAACTCGGCCACCCCTGCCAGGCCAACGCCTACCTCACCCCGCCCGGATCGCAGGGCTTCGCGCTGCACTCCGACACCCACGACGTGTTCACGTTCCAGACGTTCGGCACCAAGGAGTGGGAGATCCACGACGCCGACGGAGCCCGCAAGGTGATGATGCGGCCCGGCACGTCGATGTACCTGCCCACGGGCACGCCGCACGCGGCGCGCACGCAGGCCACGGCGTCCCTCCACGTCACCGTCGGCATCAACCAGGTGGTCTGGGGCGACGTGCTGCGCGATGTGGTCTCCCGCGCGCTGGACGCCGACCCCACGTTGCGCGAGCCGCTGCCCGCTGCGCTGTTCGCCGACCCTGGTCCGGTCGCCGACGAACTGCGCGCCAGGCTGGTTCGGCTGGCCGAGGCGCTGGCATCCGTGGACGCCGACGCCGAGGTCGACCGCCTGGAGACCTCCTTCTCCACCGGACGCCAGCCCGTGCTGGCCGGCGCGCTGCGCGACGTGCTCGACGTCCGCGACCTGGCCCCCGACACGCGTTTGCGGCGGCGTCCGGGCAGCCAGTGCACCCTGCGGCGGCGCGGCGACGACCTCGAACTGCTGCTCGGCGACCGTCGGCTCACCCTGCCTGGGCGCGTGGAGGCGTCCGTGCGGGCGGTCCTGGCGGCCGACGAGGTGGTCCCCGGTTCTATCGAGGGTCTGGACGCCGCGGGCGGGCTCGTCCTGTGCCGGCGGCTCGTGCGCGAGGGGTTGCTGGAAGTCGTGCGGTGAGCCCGCGCTGCGCCGACGCCAGCGTCGCGCGGGGGGAGGGGCTGGCCGCCACGGCGTCCACCGTCTCGGTCTTCCTGCTGATCGAGGACCCGGGCCCGTGGGGCCCGCACGTGCTGCACAGCGCGCGGCTGCCCGAGACAGTGCGGGCGAGGCTACGCGGTTTGTCGGCGCGGGACGGCGTCCGGACGCTGCTGATCCGGCGTCCGGGGCGCGCCGAGGGTGACGGCGGGCGGCTCGTGGTGGTGGCCAACGCCCGGCACGGCTGGGCCGAGACGACGCGCGTGGACGACCTCGCGGAGGTGGCCGGGCTCGACCTGGACGGCGTCCGCGGCCCGGACGGGGTCGGGCTCACCCCGCACGCGGATCCGTTCTTGCTGGTGTGCACCCACGGCCGCCACGACCCCTGCTGCGCCGAGCGCGGGCGTCCGTTGGCGGCGGCTATGGCGGCGTCCTACCCCGGGCTGACCTGGGAGGCGTCCCACCTCGGCGGCGACCGCTTCGCCGGCAACCTCGTCGTCCTGCCGCGCGGCGACTACTTCGGGCGGCTCGACCCCGACACCGGACCGGTGGCCGTGGCGTCCTACCTGGCCGGCACGCTCGACCTGGCGCACTACCGCGGCCGGTCCGATCGCGGCTGGGTGGCGCAGGCGGCCGAGCAGCGCGCGCGGCTGGCGTTCGGCGCGGCCGGGCTCGACGACGTGACCGTGACGGAGGTGGCCCGGGAGGGCCGGGGCCATCTCGTCCGGCTACTCATGCGCGGCCAGGAGGTAGCCGCCCTCGTCCGCGTCGGTCGCGGGGCATCCGCGCACCTCACGTGTCACGCCGAGCACGACGACGCACCCCCGGTCTACGACGTGATCCTGGAGGGGTAGCGGCACCCCCTGCGGGGCGTCGGGCTGTCGGCTCTGCTCACTCGTGGTGTTTGAATGGTTCTCGATAGCCGGCGCAATCGAGTCGTCCCAACATCTCGGCTTGTCAGGGCCATTCCTGTAGTGGCCCGCGGGCAGGCGCTCAGATCGAGAACCATGTCGACACCATCGGCTGCCACCTAGGCTGCGCCCATGGCGATCCAGATGGGCGCGGACGAGTTCGAGGGTTACGTCAACGACGCGCTCGACACGATCCCCGACGAGCTGTTCGGACTGCTCGACAACTGCATCATCGTCATCGAGGACGACGCGCCGCCCGACGACCCCGACCTGCTCGGCCTGTACGACGGGGTCCCGCTGACCGAGCGCGACACGTCCTACGGCGGCGTCCTGCCGGACCGGATCATCATCTTCCGCAACCCCACGCTCGCGTTCTGCGACACCGTCGACGACGTCATCGACGAAGTGCACATCACGGTCGTGCACGAGATCGCCCACTTCTTCGGCATCGACGACGAGCGACTGCATCAGCTCGGCTACGCCTGAGCCGCCCTCGACCCAGCCCTCTCACCCAGCCAGCTCAGCCCGGCTCGCGCGACCCCGCCGCCCCGGACTCGAGCAGCTCGCGCAGCTTGCGCCCCACCCCGCCGTCGGCGTTGCTGCCGATCACAGGGAACCGCGCCAGCAGCCGCGGATGGGCGTCGGCCATGACGAACGGGTGCCCGGCGAACTCCAGCATGGCCAGGTCGTTCGGCATGTCACCGAACGCCGCCACGTCGGCCGGGTCGACGCCCCGCTCGGCGCACAGCCCCGCCAGCGTGCTCGCCTTGGACACCCCCGGCGCGCTGATCTCCAGCAGCGCGCGGTCGCCCGGGAGCACCGAATGCGTCACGACTGCGCGCGTGCCGACCACCTCGGACGCCGCCCGTTCCAGCGCGTCGACCCCCAGCACGCGGTGCAGCGCCAGCAGCTTCACGACGGGGGAAACCAGCTCCAGCAGACCCGGCCAGTCGGCCCGCACGGTGCAGGACGCCTCGTCGGCGCTGCTCCGCGATCGGTCGGGCACGCGGGACGCCCAGCCCGGCTCGCAGCCGAACACCTCGCCCTCCTCGACGGCCAGCAGCACCCCCGGGATCGCCCGCCGCAGGTCGTCGGCGAGCGCTTCGAGGGTGTCCCGGCCCAGCGGGTGTCGCCTCACGACAGCCCTCGTGGCTAGGTCGAACACCGCCGCCCCATTGCTGGCCACGACCAAGGGCCCGGCGTCGGCGATCACGTCCAGGCACCCGAGCCACCGCAGCGGCCGGCCCGTGGCCACGACGATCGTCACCCCCGCCGCGGACGCCGCCCGCACGGCCTCGGCGTCGGCGTCCGAGATGCGCCCCGCCGGATCGAGCAGCGTGCCGTCCAGGTCGGTGGCGACGAGCGAGATCACAGCCTGCTGTTCGGCGTGGGCGACCCGCCGGCCGTGCTCTCGGACGGCGACGGCTCGGGCGACCCCGGGCTGGGGGACGCCGTGTCGGGGCTGGGCGAGGCCGAGTCGGGGCTGGGGGAGGCCGTGTCCGGGCTGGGCGAGGCCGAGTCGGGCGGCGGCGAGCCGGTCGCCGTGGTCGGCACCGGCGGCGGCGGGGACACCGGCGGGGCGGCCTGGAAGATCAGGATCGCCACCAGGATCGCCAGCGCCATCAGCAGCATCATGATCAGCCACGACACGAGGATCGAACCCCACCCCGCCCGGTCGTGCCGCCCGGGCCAGGGCAGCGGCCATTGGCGCGCGGTGCCGGGGGCGACCTTGTCGACCCAGTGCAGCCGGTACTCCGGACCCGACGGGCGCCCCTTGTGCGCCAGCCACGACAGGTCGACCTCGGCCAGGACCCGGTTGGCCTCGGCCACGGCGTCCAGGCTGCCGTCGTAGGCGAGCGCCACCCACGGGGCGGTGGGCCGCTCGTCGGGGGTCGGCGGGTCCTCTGCGTCGGGGCGGTACAGGTGGGCGAGGCGTCCGTCGTCCTGGGCGCGCCCTCCCCGGGCCAGCACCGTGTCGATGTGCATTTTGTTGACCGTGCCGGCCAGCCGGTCGACGGCGGCGGCGTCCGCGGACGCGCCTTCGCTCAGCATGATGAGCAGCGCCGGAGTGTTCTGGGTGTCGTGGGCCGTGTACGCGACGCCGGACGGGGACGCCGTGAGGCGCGCGTCCAGCCAGTAGCCGCCCACCCGCGGAGGGTCGATGCTCAGCAGCGGGAACAGCGCGGCGAGGCCCGCGGGCTCGGGGCGCGCGGACTCGTCCGGGGATTCGGGCTGCGTCATCGGCGCCCATTCTGCCCCATCGCGCCCAACGCCTTCCGCGGCCCGCTGCGGCCAGGGCGCGCACAGCCCGACCGGGTAAGGTTTGGGCAGTTTTCACCTCACCACCAAGGAGAGACGCGCGTGAGCACCACGAGCCAGCCCGGTACCACCGCGCAAACGCGGGAGGCGGCGAAGATCCTCGGCGAGGCGATCGCCGAGGTCCAGAGCGTCATCGTCGGCCAGGAGCACATGGTCGAACAGCTCATGGTCGGCCTGCTGGCCAAGGGCCACGTGTTGCTGGAAGGCGTCCCCGGCACGGCCAAGACGCTGGCCGTCCGCACGTTCGCCCAGGTGGTGGGCGGCGATTTCGCCCGCATCCAGTTCACGCCCGACCTGGTGCCGTCCGACATCGTCGGCACGCGCATCTACTCGGCACAGCAGGAAAAGTTCGACATCTCGCTCGGCCCGGTGTTCGTGAACTTCGTGCTCGCCGACGAGGTGAACCGCGCGCCCGCCAAGGTGCAGTCGGCGATGCTCGAGCTGATGGCCGAGAAGCAGGTGTCGATCGGCGGCAAGACCTACCCGGTGCCCCAGCCCTTCATCGTGATCGCGACGCAGAACCCGATCGAGTCCGAGGGTGTGTACCCGCTGCCCGAGGCGCAGCGCGACCGGTTCCTGCTCAAGGTGGACGTGCCGTACCCGCGCGGAAACGAGGAGTTCGAGATCCTCCGCCGCATGAGCGTGAAGCCCCCGACGGCCGAGAACGTGCTCAACCCGCAGCGGGTCCTCGAGCTGCAGGACCAGGCGAGCAACGTCTTCGTCCACAACCTCGTCGCCGAGTACATCGTGCGGCTGGTGCTGGCCACTCGGACGCCGGCCGACTTCGGCATGCCCGACCTGACGTCGGTGATCCAGATCGGCGCCAGCTCGCGCGCCACGCTCGGGCTGGTCGCCTCCGCCCGAGCGCTGGCCCTGATCCACGGCCGCGACTACGTGCTGCCCACCGACGTCCAGGCGGTCGCCCGCAACGTCATGGGGCACCGGCTGGTGCTCGGGTTCGACGCCGTGGCCGACAACATCTCGCCCGTCCAGGTGGTCGAGCGCATCATCGCCATGGTGCCCGCGCCCACCCCGGTGTGGAACGACGCCCAGCGCCGCCAGGCCCGCACCGAGCACCGCCACCAGCCGCAACCGCAGCCCCAGCCGTATCCGCAAGCTCCGCCGCAATCCCAACCGCAGCCCCAGCCCGGCTACGACGGACGCTGAGCCCGGAGCCGCCCGTGACCCCCGCGCAGATCGCCTTCACGCCACCGCCCGATGAGCTCGGGGCGGTCGCGTCGGTCCTGCGCGAGCCGACGGCCGCGACGATCCCGCTGCACAAGCTGGCCCCCGAGCAGGCGTTGCGCCGCCTCGAGCTGGCGATCGTGCGCCGCATGGAGGGGTTCCTGCACGGCGACCACCGGGGCCTCCTGCCCGGCCCGGGCTCGGAGACCAACGACGCGCGGCTGTACGTGCCCGGCCAGGACGACGTTCGCCGCATCGACTGGGCGGTCACCGCCCGCACGCAGCAGCCGCACGTCCGCGACACGATCGCCGACCGTGAGCTGGAGGTCTGGGCGCTCCTGGACGTCACGCCGTCCATGAACTGGGGCACCGAGGGCGTCACCAAGCGCGACCTGGGCATCGCGGCGATCGCCACCGTGGGGTTTCTGAGCCAGAAGATGGGCGACCGGTTCGGCGGCCTGATCATGCGCCCCGAGACGCTCGTGCGGATCCAGGCCCGATCGGGCCGCATGGCGCTGTACGCGCTCCTGCGCCGCATGCTCACCGAGCCGATCGTCCCCGACCACAGCACGGGCCCTTACTCCCTGGCCCGCGGCATCGACCAGCTGGCCCGCCTGCACCGGCGCCGCGGGCTGCGCCTGGTCGTGTCCGACTTCCTGACCCCCGGCGACACAGAGCTCAACCCCGACGTCGAGCCCGACTGGGAGCGCGCCCTGCGGCGGCTGTCGGTGAAGAACCAGGTGATCTGCGTCGAGGTGGTCGACCGCCGCGAGATGGAGTTCCCCGACGTGGGCGACATCCTGATCCGCGACCCCGAAACCGACTTCCAGCGCTACGTGAACACCTCGGACGACGCCGCCCGGGCCCGCTTCGACGCGGCGTCCGCGGCCCAACGGGAACGCATCCGGGTCGCGCTGCGGCGGGCGGGAGCCGGGCACATCCAGCTGCGCACCGACCGCGACTGGGTGCACGACATCGCCCGGTTCGTGCTGGCCTACCGGCGGGTTGCGGGCATGCTGCATCAGCCGCCGCAGGGGGTGACCCGCTAGATGTTCGACCTGTCCTTCCTCCAGCCGGTCCGCCTCTGGATGCTGTTGCTCGTCCCGCTGCTCGTGGCGATCTACATCTTCGCGCTGCTGCGCCGCAACCGCTCGGGCATGCGGTTCACCAACACGGCCGTTCTGGGCCGGGTGGTGCCCAAGCAGTCCCAATGGCGCCGCCACCTCGCGGTCGCGCTGTCGCTGCTCAGCCTGATCACCCTCGTGCTGGCCTGGGCGCAGCCGAACGGCGTCGAGCGGGTGCCCCGCGAGCGGGCCACGATCGTCATGGTCATCGACGTGTCCCAGTCGATGGCGGCCACCGACGTCCAGCCGAACCGCATGGACGCCGCCAAGGCGCTGGCCAAGCAGTTCGTGGCTTCGCTTCCCGCGCAGTACAACGTCGCGGTGGTCAGCATGGCCGGCAACCCCGCCACCCGGCTCGGCCCGACGACCGACCGTGTGTACGCCAACCGGGCCCTCGATGCGCTCACCCTGCAGGACTCCACGGCCGTCGGCGACGCCCTCTACGTGGCGCTGAGCGCGATCCAGATGGCGCCCAAGGGCGACGACGGGTCGGTGGCGCCGGGGGCGATCGTGCTGCTGTCCGACGGCCAGAACACCGCCGGGCGCTCCCCGGCCCAGGCGGCCGCCGAGGCCAAGAAGGCCGGCGTCCCGGTGCACACCATCGCCTACGGCACCGAGAACGGGTCGGTCGACCTCGACGGCAAGCGCGAACGCGTGCCCCCCGACCGGGCCCTGATGCAGTCCATCGCCGAGGCGACCGGGGGTACGTCGTCCGCCGCCGAGTCGGCCGGCGACCTGAGCCGGGTGTACAACACGATCCGCTCCGAGGTGGGCTTCGAAGAGGTCAAGAAGGAGACCACGGCCATCTGGGCCGGGTACGGGTTGGCCTTCGCCGTGGTGGCCGCCCTGGCCGCCGTGTCCCTGGGAGCGAGGTGGCCCTGATGCCGACCCCTCTGATCGCGTTCTTCCACGGCGAGCGGCTATGGCTGCTGGCGTTCGTGCCGGTACTGCTGCTCACCTACTGGGTGCTGCTGCGGCGCAAGGCGTCCCGGTCTCGCCGGTTCGGCATCGACAACCTGGCCAAGGTGCTGCCCAAGCAGGCCGCCTGGAAGCGGCACATCGCCGTCGTCGCGGCGGTGCTCAGCCTGGCGTCGCTGACCGTGGCGTTCGCCCAGCCGAAGGACGCCGTGAACGTGCCCCGCGAGCGCGCGACCATCGTGGTGGCCATCGACGTGTCGCGGTCGATGGAGGCCACAGACGTCGAGCCCAACCGCCTGTCCGCCGCCAAGGACGCCGCCGTCGGGTTCGTGGGCCTGCTGCCGCGCGGGTTCAACGTGTCGCTGGTGGCGTTCGCCGGGTCGGCGTCCATCATCGTGCCGCCCACGCAGGACCGGGCCCTGGTCACCCGGGCGATCGAGAACCTGCAACTGGCACCGTCCACGGCGATCGGCGAGGGCATCTACAGCTCCCTGGACGCCATGGCGCTCGTCCCGCCCGATCCCGACAAGCCCGACGAGCCGACCCCGGGCGCGATCGTCCTGCTCAGCGACGGCTACACCAACATCGGCCGCTCCTCTCAGCTGGCGGCGCGCGACGCGAAGAAGGCCGGGTTCCCGATCTACACGATCGCGTACGGCACCCCCGGCGGCTATGTGATCAACAACGGACGCCGTGAGCCCGTCCCGGTCAACCCGGCCGAGCTGGCCACGGTCGCACGGGAGTCCGGCGGCCAGGCGTTCACGGCAGGCAGTTCCACCGAGCTCACGGCGGTGTACGCGAGCATCGCCCGCTCGGTCGGCTACGAGAAGGTCGACCAGGAGGTGACCGAGCTGTACGCCGGCATCGCGCTCGGGTTCGCCGTGCTGGCCAGCCTGGCCGTGTTGTCGCTGGCCGCGCGCTGGCCCTGATTCTTCGGCCCCTTCCCTGGGCCGGGTCAGCCCCAGATGCGGCGCGCGGTCGTCACGCGGGCTCGCCCCTGGCGGCGTCCCTGGTCGAGGGCGGACGCCGCCCGCTCGGCCCGCAGCGGGTCGGCCCCCACGGCGCGGGCGGCGGCGGAGTCCGGCCACAGGTGCAGCCAAGATGTCCCGTCCGGCAGGGCGCGCAGTTGGGCGCCCGGACGCCGCGCCGGGTCGCGGGCGTTGCGGAACGGAGTGAGCGCCAGCACGCGCGCGCTGCCGGCCACGAGGTCGATGTTGGCCAGGGACGCCAGGCCCCCGTCCATGTAGGGGGCGCCGTCGATCGTGACGCCAGGGAAGATGGACGGCACCGCGCACGAGGCGGCCACGGCGCGGGCCAGGTCGACCCCGTCGTCGGGGCCGAACACGCGCAGCTCGCCGGTGAGCGCGTTGATCGCCGCGACGCGCAGGGCGGCCGGCCAGGCCGCGCCGGCGAGCCGCTCGCTCATCAGCTCGACCCACTCCGGCTCCTCCAGCACGGCGTGACCGGCGCCGCGGCGTCCGAGTCGCACCAGGGCACCCTGCCGGTCGGGGGCCAGCTGGGCCGCCAACATGAGGGCCAGGGCCCGCGGCGTGAGGCGTCCGTGGGTGGCGAGCCTCGGCACGACGTCGGTGGCCAGGGAGGCGGCGGACGCCCCCAGCGTCAGGTGCGCGCCGACCAGCGCGCCGGCCGAGGAGCCCAGGACGATGTCGGCACGTCCGACGCCCACCCCGGCGGCCTCGAAGGCCTCCAGGATGCCGATCTCCCACGCGATGCCCGTGACCCCGCCGCTGCCCAGCACCAGCGCGCGCCCGTGCAGCGCGGGTGCGGCGGGGGAGTCGGCGTCGGCAATCGGGGTGTTCATGTGTCCCATCCTCCTCCCCGAGGTAGAGTGTCACCACCGGACGGCTGATGCCGGACGGTCCCCGCACTCATCCCAGCGCCCGGCGTCCCTCTCAGGCCAGGTGACCCGATGATGAGGAGCCCCGCTCCTCGGTCACCGTCGTCACCGAGAGAGGTCTGCTGTCGTGTTCACCTTCGAATCCGTGCCCGTCAAGTTCGTCGGGCTGATCGTGCTGTTCGCGTTCTGTGTCGTGTGGAGCGTCGTGGAGTTGGCGCGCGGCCGCACCGCCGAGCAGCGGGCCTCGAATGCCCTGCACGTGCTCATGTCCGTCGTGATGCTCTTGATGGTGCCTCGGGAGACGTGGCTGCCGTTGCGCGATCTCGTCGGCATGCCCGCTCTGATCGGCGTGTTCGTGGCCGGTGTCGGCTGGTTCGGCTGGCTGGCTCTCCGTCCAGGGCGTACCGCGGGGGAGCGGCGCCACTTCGCCGGCCATGCCGCGATGTTCGCCGCCATGGCCTGGCATCTCGCGGCCATGATGGTCAAGCACCAGACGATGGCGTCGTCGGGGCCGACGCCGATAGCGCCCGGCGCCGGGATGGGCGGCGCGTCGTCCGGGCCGGCATGGTGGGCCGCCGTGGTCGGCGTCCCGTTCATGGCGTACCTGCTGGTCGCCGGGGTGTCCGACGTCGTCCGCGCCCTGCGTCCCGCGCCCGACCGGCGTCCGGCCGCCGCGCTGGTCCACGCGGGTGCGCCTGGGACAAGCGCCCAGCCATTCGCGCCGACGTCGGCCGAGGCGCTCTGCCACGAGCCGCACCCGGCCGCGCACCCGACCTGGCGGTTGCACCACCTGGCCGGCGCCGCGATGAACCTCGGCATGTTCTGGATGAGCACCGGGCTGCTGGTGCCCGTCGCCCCGTTCATGGCGCTGTTCGCGTTCTGAGGCCGGCCGGCAGGGAGCGAGGGGTGCTGTGATGGGATGGGCCACGTGACCGACATCGCCGCCAACCTCGCCGCGGCCCGGGCGCGCATCGACGCGGCCTGCGCCCGCGCCGGACGCGACCCGAGCGCGGTCGAGCTGCTCCCGGTCAGCAAGACGCACCCTCCGGACGCCGTCCGCGCGGCCCGCGCGGCGGGCTATGTCCGGTTCGGGGAGAACAAGCCGCAGGAGCTCCGCGACAAGGCCGCCGCCCTGGCCGGCCTCGGCCTGCAGTGGGTGGCGATCGGGCACCTCCAGACCAACAAGGCGCGCCTGGTGGCCGAGGACGCCGCCGAGTTCCAGGCCCTGGATTCGCTGCGCCTCGCCGAGGCCCTCGACCGCCGGCTGCAGGCCGCCGGACGCTGGCTCCGCGTGCTGCTGGAGGTGAACACCTCCGGCGAGGGGTCCAAGGGCGGCTTCGCCCCCGCCGAGGTGCCGGACGCCGTCCGGGCGCTGCGCGCCTACGACGCCCTGGACGTGGCCGGGCTCATGACGATCGCCGCCAACACCCGCGACGAGGCGGTCCAGCGCGCTTGCTTCACGTCGCTGGCCGGCCTGGCCGCGCGCCTGCGAGGCGAGTGGGGCGGCTTCGAGGCCCTGTCCATGGGCATGTCGGCCGACTTCGAGACGGCCGTCGAGTGCGGCGCTACCTGCGTGCGGCTAGGCACGATGATCTTCGGCCCGCGCTCCGCGCCGGTCAGGACGCCTTGAGCGTGCGCAGCGTCTGCGGCCGCAGGGTCGCGAACTCGGCCAGGTGGCCCAGGTACAGCTCGGCGCAGGCGACGGCGTCCGTCAGCGCCTCGTGCGCGGCGTAGCGGGGCAGCCCGTAGCGCTCGCGCGCCGCCCACAACCGCAGCTCACCCGCCTTGGCCTCGTCGTCGAAGCCTCGGTTGATCAGCCGGTCGTGCAGCACGAGGGTGTCGACGACCGGCACCTCCAGCGGCGCCCCGTACAGCCTCACGCAGACGCGGGACAGAAACGACACCTCGATGTGCGCGAAGTGGGCCAGCAGCACGCGGCCCGCCAGCGCGTCGAGGGTCTCGGCCATCGCCTCGGCCACCGGGGTGCCGGCGGTCAGCTGGTCGTCGGTGATGCCGTGGAACACGGCCGACTGGCCCACCTCGGCGTCCGCGGCCAGCACCCGGTGCTTGGCTCCGGACAGCACGATCTCCTCGCCGTCCACCGGCACGAACCCGACGCTGAGCATCTGGTCGCGGGCCGGGTCGAGGCCGGTGGTCTCGATGTCGATGGCCAGCAGCCGCAGCTCGGACGCCGGCGTCGCGTCCGGCTGGATGGGCAGCCGGTAGAAGTCGGCGAGCGCACCGGACGCCTTGGCGGCGGCCTTGGCGCGGCGCCGCTCCAGCGACGGCGTGAACAGGCCCATGTCAGGAGGTCATGTCGGTGCGGTGGATGAACCCGAGCGTGCCCTGCACCTTGCGGATGATCGAGAACGCCTCCTTGAGGTGGCGGCGCTCGAAGCTGCTCAGCGAGGCCGGCGGGATGTGGTTGTCGGGCGCGGCGCCCTCGCGCAGCTGGCGCACCTGATGCCGCACCCGCACGTAGTTGATGAACTCGAAGGCGTCGACGAGGTCGTTCGCGGTTTCCTCGGAGATGGCCCGGTTCGAGCCGGCCGCCCGCAGCCGGTCGAGGGTGTTCACCTGGGTGCCGCCCTTCGACAGCGTGAGCAGCCGCGCGATCTGCACGATCGGGGCGACACCGCCGGCCTTGAGGTCGAGGGTGTTGCGGTGGGCGCCGGAGTCCTCCAGCACGAAGTCGCGGAAGAACCCCAGCGGCGGCTCGAACCGCTGCGCCTGCTTGGCCAGGTAGGCCAGGAACCGGGTGGCCCCCGGCGCGCGCGCCACGACCGCGCCGTGCAGGCGGTCGAACAGCGACCGGTCGCCGTACACGGGACGCATGTCGAAGAACGTCTGGGCGTGCAGCAGGGCGTCCGGTTCGGGTTCGTTCATCCACCCCGCGAAGTAGCGGCCCCACGTCCGCACGGGCACCCGCCACTGCGGGTTGGTGGCCATCATGTCGCCGGGGCAGCGCTCATACCCGCAGGCCTCCAGGCCGGCCACCACCGAGTCGGCGAGGCGTCCGAACCAGGGGAGTTGCTCCTCGGTGACCTCGTCGGCGATGAGGATGGCGTTGTCCTGGTCGGACTGCAGGCCCGTCTCCAGGCGTCCCTGCGAGCCCAGCGCCACCCAGCAGTACCGCACGGGCGGGTCGCCCAGCTCGGCCTCGGCCAGGTTGAGCAGCTTGCGGGTCAGCCCGTCGTTGATCGCGGTGACGACGCGGCCGATGTCGTCGGCGGTGGCGTCCTGGCTGACGGCAGACTCGACCACCCCCGGGATCTTGGCCGCGGACGCCTTCAGCCCCTCCAGCGTCGTCTGCTGGGCGATCTCGCCGACGAGGTAGGTGGGGTTGGCCTGCTCCAGGCGCAGGAGGTCGCCGGCGGTCACCATGCCGAGCAGGCGCCCCTCGTCGACCACTGGCAGGTGGTGGAACCGCGACTGGGTCATCTCGACGGCCACCTCGAACGCCATCCGGTCGCCGGGGATGGTGACGGGGTCGTAGGTCATGATCGCGCTGACCGGCTCGGACGCCGCCAGCCCGGCCGCCACCACTTTCACCCGCAGGTCGCGGTCGGTGAGGATGCCGATCAGCCGCTCGCCCTCGGTGACGAGCAGCGCCGACACCGACCGGACCGTCATCAGGCGGGCGGCCTCGGTGATGGTGGTGTCGGCACCGACGGTGATCGGCGCCTTCTTGAGCAGTTCGCGCACCTGGGTGCGCAGCAGCGCGCTGCCGGCGTCCTTCACCTTCACCGCGGCGACGGTGGCGCGCACGCGCCCGGCGTGCTGCTTCATGAAGAACTGCGAGAAGGCCGACGAGATGGCCATCAGCCGCCGGAACTCCTCGGCCGGCAGCAGCAGGCACAGCGAGTCCTCGTGGGCGACGATCTGGTACAGGCTCGGCCCGCCGGTGAGCACCGAGGACAGGCCGAAGGAGCTGCCTGGGTCGTCCCGGTCGGCCAGCGAGCCGTGGGCGTCGATGATGTCGACCCCGCCCGAGCGCAGGATGTGCACGTACTGGTTGGGGGAACCCAGCGCCACGATCGTCGTCCCGCGGCGGAAGTAGCGCGCGGTCAGCTTCTTGGGCAGCTCGTCGAGGGTGCGCGCGTCGAGCGCGTCGTAGGGCGGGTGGGCCGCGAGGAAGTCTCGGATCTCCGCGAGTTCGACGTCCATGGGTGTACTACATCGCGTCGTGGCGGGCGCGTCCAGTGTCGGCGTCCGGGATCGTCACACGACCGCAACACGTCCAGGGCGCGGAGTCCGCAGACCGGGGCCGGTCGCGCCTTCTATGCTGGAGGCCCGTGGGAGCCGCGAATCAGACCAAACACCTCTTCGTCACCGGGGGCGTCGCCTCCTCGCTCGGCAAGGGGTTGACCGCTTCCAGCCTGGGCTCTCTCCTCGTCGCTCGGGGCCTGCGCGTCACCATGCAGAAGCTCGACCCGTACCTCAACGTCGACCCGGGCACGATGAACCCGTTCCAGCACGGCGAGGTGTTCGTCACCGAGGACGGCGCCGAGACCGATCTCGACATCGGCCACTACGAGCGCTTTCTCGACGTCGACCTGACCGCCGACGCCAACGTGACCACCGGCAAGGTGTACTCCACCGTGATCGCCAAGGAGCGCCGGGGCGACTTCCTGGGCGACACGGTGCAGGTGATCCCGCACATCACGAACCAGATCAAGGACGACATGCTGGCCATGGCGTCGCCGGAGATCGACGTCGTCATCCACGAGATCGGCGGCACGGTCGGCGACATCGAGTCGCTGCCGTTCCTGGAGGCCGCGCGCCAGGTGCGCCGCGAGGTCGGGCGCGCCAACGTCTTCTTCCTGCACGTCTCGCTGGTGCCCTACATCGGGCCGTCGGGGGAGCTGAAGACCAAGCCCACGCAGCACAGCGTGGCCGCGCTGCGGCAGGTCGGCATCACCCCGGACGCCATCGTCTGCCGCTGCATCCGCGACGTGCCGGCCGGCATCAAGCGCAAGATCGCGCTCATGTGCGACGTCGACGAGGAAGCCGTCGTCTCCTGCCCGGACGCGCCGAGCATCTACGACATCCCCAAGGTGCTGCACGACGAGGGCCTGGACGCCTACGTGGTGCGCCGGCTCGGGGTCAGCTTCCGCGACGTCGCGTGGGCCAGCTGGAACGACCTGCTCGACCGCGTCCACCACCCACGCGAGGAGGTCACGATCGCCCTCGTCGGCAAGTACATCGACCTGCCGGACGCCTACCTGAGCGTCTGCGAGGCGTTGCGCGCCGGCGCGTTCGCGAACCACGTGCGGGCGAACATCCGGTGGGTGGCCTCGGACGAGTGCGCGACGCCCGAGGGCGCTCGGGCCCACCTCGGCGACGCGGACGGCATCGTCGTGCCGGGCGGGTTCGGCATCCGCGGAGTCGAGGGCAAGCTGGGCGCGCTGACCTTCGCCCGCGAGAACCAGGTGCCGACGCTCGGGCTGTGCCTGGGCCTGCAGTGCATGGTGATCGAGGCGGCCCGCAACCTGGCCGGGCTGCCGGACGCGGCGTCCACCGAGTTCGACCCCCAGACCCACGCCCCGGTGATCTCGACGATGGCCGAGCAGGAGCGTTTCGTCGGCGGCGCCGGCGACCTGGGCGGCACCATGCGGCTGGGCTCCTACCCGGCCGACCTGGTGGCCGGGTCGTTGGTCGCCGAGCTGTACGGGCGCCTGCACGTCACCGAGCGGCACCGGCACCGCTACGAGGTCAACAACGACTACCGCGAGCAACTGGAGGCGGCGGGGCTGGGGGTGTCCGGGGAGTCGCCGGACGGACGCCTCGTCGAGTTCGTCGAGCTGGACCGCGAGCTGCACCCCTTCTACGTGGCCACCCAGGCGCACCCCGAGCTGAAGTCGCGGCCCACCCGCCCGCACCCCCTGTTCGCGGGCCTGCTGGCCGCCGCGGTCGAGCGCATGCGGTCGGCGCGGCTGTTCTCCGAGGAGGACTGATGCGCGGGCTGCGCGTCCTGAATGCCGACGAGGTGGCCGACGAGCCGCTGCACTGGCCGGTGCGCAGCCACACCTCGCTCGGGGCGGGGGCGATCAGCGAGTTCGTCAGCGACGTCGTCCAAACCCCCGACGGGCAGCTGATGACGCGCGACTACCTGCTCCACCCGGGCGCCGTCGGCATCATCGCCCTGGACGACGCCGAGCGCGTCGTGGTGGTGCGCCAGTTCCGGCACCCGGTCGGGCTGCGGCTGATCGAGCCCCCGGCCGGACTCCTGGATGCCGACGGCGAGGAGTGGGTGGACGCCGCCCGCCGCGAGTTGGCCGAGGAGGCGCAGCTGCAGGCGTCCGACTGGCGCGTGCTGGTCGACTTCCTCTCCAGCCCCGGCTGCCTGCAGGAGACGCTGCGCGTGTACCTCGCCCGCGGGCTGTCGCCGGCGGCGCGGCCCGACGGCTTCGTCGTCGAGCACGAGGAGGCCGACATGGAGGTCTGCCTCGTGCCACTGGACGACCTCGTGACGGCGATCTACGCCGGCCGCGTCCAGAATCCGACGATGGTCGTGGGTGGGCTGGCGGCGTACGCGGCACTGCGCACCAGGCGCGTCGAGGAGTTGCGGCGTCCCGGGGCTCCCTGGCCGGCCCGGGCGGCCAAGGCCGAGCGCGACGCCGTGCTGGCGTCGTTCCTGGGGCTTCCGCGCGCCGGCCATGACCACGCCTGAGGACGCCATCGCCGACTACCTCGACCACCTGCAGGCCGAGGCGGGGGCGTCCGGACACACGGTGTCGGGCTACCGCCGCGACCTGGCCCGGTACGCGGAGCACCTCTCGGCGGCGGGGGTACGGTCGCTGGACGACGTGCGTCCCGAGCACGTGGCGGCGTTCGCGGCGTCGCTGCGATCCGGGGGTGGCGAGGGCGGACGACCGCCGCTGGCACCCGCCAGCGTGGCGCGCGCGTTGGCGGCGGTGCGGTCGTTCCACGCGTTCGCGGTGCGCGACGCCGGCGCCGCCTCCGACCCGGCGGCCCGCGTGTCGCCGCCGCGTCAGGGCCGGCGGCTGCCCAAGGCGCTGTCCCTCGACCAGGTGCAGGCGCTGCTGGACGCCCCCGATCGCGACACACCGGCCGGACTGCGGGACGCCGCCCTGCTGGAGCTGCTGTACGGCACCGGGGCGCGGGTCTCGGAGATCACCGCCCTCGACGTGGACGACGTCACCGCCCAGCTGGACGACCTCGACCTCGGCCTGCGCCTGTGGGGCAAGGGCCGCAAGCAGCGCATCGTGCCGCTCGGCTCCTACGCGCGCGCCGCGATCGGCGACTGGCTGGTGCGGGGGCGTCCGGCGTTGTCGGCCAAGGCCCGGCGTCCCGGACCGGCGTTGCTGCTGAACGCCCGCGGCGAGCGGTTGAGCCGGCAGTCGGCCTTCAACATCCTGCGCGAGCAGGGGGAGCGGGGCCGCCTGGACGCCACCGTCAGCCCCCACACGCTGCGCCACTCGTTTGCCACGCACCTCCTCGACGGGGGCGCCGACATCCGCGTGGTGCAGGAGTTGCTCGGCCACGCGTCGGTGACCACAACCCAGCTTTACACCCTCGTCACCGCCGAGCACCTGCGCGAGGTCTTCCTCCAGGCGCACCCGAGGGCCCGCGACGCCGGCTGAACTCGTCAACGCCGGAACCGCTCCACACGTCGGGGCCGACGGGCCACGGTGTTTCGGTGCCGAAAGGGTAACGGGGGGTGAGAAGGCTGTGAGAGTGTCCGGGCCGTGTGAAACACTCCGTGCAGCGAACGATGCGGGGGGTCGCGGATCGCCCTCGTCCTCGCGACGTCACGTGGTCGTGACACCCGACCGGCTCCTGGAACGAAGGCAGAAGAGATGAGATCGACACCGCCAGTCTCGACGCGCAGCGCTTCGGCCGGGAGGTGGCGGGGGCCGGGCTCCAAGCGGGCCATCAGCGCGCTCCTCGCCTTCGCCCTCGCCCTCATCTCGCTGCCGTTCAGCGCCACCACGGCGTCCGCGGCGCCGACCAACGTGGCCCGCACTGCGACCGTCACGGCGTCCAGCCAGAACAGCTCGACAGGCCAGACGGCGGCCAAGGCGATCGACGGCTCGCCGGTCGGCTATCCGGGCGACGCCACCAAGGAGTGGGCCACCGTCGGCGGTAGGTCCGGCTCCTGGATCAAGCTGACGTGGGCGAGCCCGGTCACGATCAACAAGGTCGTGCTGTACGACCGCCCGAACACCGACGACCGCGTCACGGGCGGGCAGCTCACCTGGTCGATCGGCGGCACGGCGGTCAACGTGCCCTCCCTGGCCAACGCGGGGACGGCCACCACCGTGAACTTCACGACCCGTACGGTGACCAGCCTCACCTTCACGGTCTCGTCCGTCTCGTCCACGACGCACAACGTCGGCCTGGCCGAAATCGAGGTGTGGACGGCCGACACCACGCCGGTCAACGCGGCGCCGGTCGCCAACGCGGGCGCCGACGTCAGCGTGGTCGAGGGCACGACGGTGACGCTGAACGGGTCCGGCACCGACGCCAACGGCGACGCGCTCACCTACGCCTGGGGCGGCGCCTCCGCCGGCCTGCTGAGCGCCACCAACGTCGCCAAGCCGACGTTCGCGGCGACCACCCCGGGCACGTACACGTTCTCCCTCGTCGTGAACGACGGCAAGGTCTCCAGCGCGGCTGACACGGTGGTCGTGACAGTCACGGCCAACCGGGCCCCGGTCGCCAACGCGGGCGCCGACCAGACGGTCGCGCGCGGCGCGACGGTCACGCTGAACGGCTCCGGCACCGACGCCGACAACCAGCCGCTGACGTACGCCTGGAGCGGCGCTTCGGCCGGCCTGCTGAGCGCCACCAACGTGGCCAAGCCGACGTTCACGGCGTCCACGGTGGCCGGCACCACCTACACGTTCACCCTGACCGTCAACGACGGCTTGGTCAACAGCGCCACCGACTCCGTCGTCGTCACGGTGGCGGCCAACACGCCGCCCGTGGCCAACGCGGGCGCAGACCAGACGGTCACCGTCAACGCGGTGGTCACCCTGAACGGGTCCGGCACGGACGGCAACGGCGACCCGCTCACCTACAAGTGGACGGCGCCGGCCGGGGTCAACCTGTCCAGCACTACGGCCGCCAAGCCGACGTTCACCGCCTCCACGGTGGGTTCGTACACCTTCTCCCTGGTCGTCAACGACGGCACCAGCGACAGCGCCGCCGACACCGTCGTGGTGACGGTCAACCAGGCGGCCCCGGTGTCGCAGAACCTGGCGCGGACGGCCACAGCCACGGCGTCGTCCCAGAACACGTCGTCGGGCCAGACGGCGGCCAAGGCCATCGACGGCTCGCCCGTCGGCTACCCCGGCGACGCCACCAAGGAGTGGGCGACGGTCGGAGGCAAGGCCGGCTCCTGGATCAAGCTGACCTGGGCCGCCCCCGTCACCATCGACAAGGTCGTGCTCTACGACCGGCCCAACACCGACGACCGGGTCACCGGCGGGCAGCTGTCCTACTCCATCGGCGGCAACTCGGTCAACGTGCCGTCGCTCGCGAACGCGGGCACGGCCACCACGGTCAACTTCACGCCCCGCACGGTGACCTCCATCACCTTCACGGTGTCGTCGGTCGCGTCCACGACGCACAACGTGGGCCTCGCCGAGTTCGAGGTGTGGGGCTCGTCCGTGCCCGTCAACGTGGCGCCGGTCGCCAACGCCGGCCCCGACCAGTCGGTCGTCGTCGGCTCGACGGCCACCCTTGCCGGGTCCGGCACCGACGGCAACGGCGACGCCCTGACGTACGCCTGGACGCCGCCGGCCGGAGTCACCCTGTCGGCCACCAACGTGGCGAACCCGACGTTCGCGGCGTCCACGATCGGCACCTACACGTTTTCCCTCGTCGTCAACGACGGCAAGGTGAGCAGCGCGGCCGACTCCGTCACGGTGTCGGTGAACGCGAACCGGGCGCCGGTCGCCAACGCGGGCGCCGACCAGTCGGTGGCGCCGAACAGCATCGTCACGCTCAACGGTTCGGGCACCGACCCGGACAACCAGGCGTTGACGTACGAGTGGACGCCGCCCGCCGGGGTCACGCTGAGCGCCCTCAACGTGGCCAAGCCCACGTTCACCGCCGGCGCGACGCCGGGCACCACGTACGCCTTCACGCTGAAGGTCAGCGACGGCGAGCTCAGCCACACCGACGACGTCTCGATCACCGTCGCGCCATTGGGCATGCTCACGGTCGCCACCAGCGGGTCCTCGGGGGTGTTCACGGCGACGTTCGAGCCCAGCTACTCGGGCAAGACCGTGCGGCTGCAGTACCTGCAGTTCGCGACCAAGACGGGCGAGGTCCTGAAGAACGCGGTCACCACCGCCATCTGGAAGCAGCTCGCGCAGGCCACCGTGAACTCCAGCGGGCAGGCGACGTTCACGATCACCAACCCGTATGAGGTCGAGCACAGCTACCGGGCGATCGTCGACCAGGGCGGCGCGACCGAGAAGCTGACCAACGAGGTGGCGTACGCGGCGCCGCGCTCGACCCGCAACACCGGGTTGGCGACGATCTACATCGACACCAACGAGTCCGAGGCGATCACGTCCAAGGATGACTACTGGGAGGGTGCGTTCACCCTGACCGCGCCGACCGGGTCGCGGTGCACCGCCGTCAACCAGACGAAGATGAAGGTGGCCGGCCGCGGCAACTCGACGTGGGAACTGCCGAAGAAGCCGTACAAGTTCGGCCTGTACTCGTCCACCGACCTGTGCGGCCTGGGCAAGTTCAAGAAGTGGAACCTCATCGCCAACTACGAGGACACCTCCTACATGCGCAACTCGCTGACGTACAACGTGCTCGGCGCGTCGCTGACCGGGCTGGAGTGGACGCCCAAGTCCGTCCCGGTCGACGTGTACATCAACGGGTCGTTCCAGGGTAGCTACACCCTCACCGACCGGGTGACCGGCGACCTGGGCAAGCGCGTCAACATCGACTCGCTGAAGAGCACCAGCACCGACATCACCGGCGGCTACCTGATGGAGTGGGATAACCGGCGCACCAGCCACCACAACGTCAACGTGGGCAGCAGCGCGCGCGTGGCGTACGTCGGCGCGGAGGATCCCAACTACGTCGGCCGCGGCTGGGTCGGCATCAAGGAGCCCGAGGACGAGGCGGACGGCACCGGCATCACCCCGGCCCAGCTCGACTACATCGACGGCTACCTGGAGCAGGCCGACGACGCCATCGCCGCCGGTAACTGGGAGGCGTACATCGACGGCAACTCCGCGGCCGACTTCCTGATCGCCATGGAGCTGACCAAGACCTACGGCGCGAACATGCGTTCGAGCGTGTTCATGTACAAGAAGAAGGGCGGCAAGATCTTCTTCGGCCCGCTGTGGGACTTCGACACCGCCTACGGCAACGCCAACTACGGCGGCCCCACTGAGGAGACCACCGACGGCTGGTGGGTCAGCCAACCGGACGCCTCCATCACGTCCATCCAGGGCTCGCCGACCTGGTTCCACGACATGATGGACGACCCGGACTTCCAGGCCCTGGTCAAGACCAGGTGGGCCGTCATGAAGGCGACGGGCTTGAAGGCCAACGCGGACGCGTGGATCAACACCGAGAGGGCGTTCATCGCCAGCTCGGTAACCCAGGACACCACCAAGTGGGGCGCCAAGAGCGAGTCGCTCACCACCGCAGCGAACAACCTGAGGTCCTGGTTCGACGAGCGGTACGAGTGGCTCGACGGGGAGTGGGGCTGAGAAGTCCGGTCCGGGGGCTGAGCCGGTTCTGTCCGATGGCTGATCCTGGCGAAGCCAGATGGCCGAACGTCCGACGGCGGGCGTCCCCCCGGGGGCGCCCGCCGTTCGGCGCGGTCGGTGGCCGCGGTCGTCCAGGCCCGGTGACTGAGCCTGTCGAAGCCCAGGGCTCAGTCCAGGCAGAACTCGTTGCCCTCGGGGTCGGCCATCACGATGAACCCGGCGCTGGACCATCCGTCCGGCTCGTGCCTGCGCACGCGGGTGGCTCCCTTGGCCTCGAGCTCGGCGCACCGGGCCTCCAACGCGGCCATGCGCTCGTCGCCCTTGAGGCCCGGCGCGGCCCGCAGGTCGAGGTGCACGCGGTTCTTGGCGGTCTTGGCTTCTGGGACCCGTTGGAAGTACAGCCGCGGACCCCGGCCGTCCGGGTCCGACAGCGCCCAGGCTGAGTTCCACTTGTCCTCCGGGACGCCGAACGCCGCCAGCGCCGTCTCCCACGTGTCGTGGCCCTCGGGCGGGGGATCGGAGACGTAACCGAGGGCGTCCGCCCAGAAGGTGCCGAGGGCCCTGGGGTCGGCGGCGTCGAACGTGACCTGAACCGTGACTGCCATGCCGCCATCCTGCCGGGACGGGACGCCGAGGTCCACGCCCACGGAGATTGATTGCTTTGCTGGATCCCCGGGCAGCCCGACGCGCGGTGCCGCACCGGCGTGCCGCCCGCCGAAACTCACTGTGCCCGCTGAACTCAGGGAGCACAGTCGGATTCGGCGGGCGCGACCGCAGGGCGGGGTTGTCACAGCTCAAGCGCGGATGCTGGGCTCGACAAGCCTCGGGCGCGATCGTGGGGCAGGCTTTATCCACAGGGGGACCGCGGGGTGTTGGCGCCGACAAGGCGGCGCGTGGTCGGCTGGGGAGTGACCACGGACGATCCGCACCCCGACCTGCGCACCGCCGAGCTGCGCGTCACCGACCTGCGCACCACTGCCCGGCTGACGGCCGAGGGCTGGACGATGTACGACATCACCAAGGCCCTGCGAAGCGGGGTTCTGGTGCGGGTCAAGCGCGGAGTCTATGCTCCGGGTGGCGCAATGAGCGTGCGCGAAGCGCACGTCAGGCTGGTGCGGGCTGTGGCGGAGCAGTCGGCGAACAGCGTGATCAGCCACGTGTCGGCGGCGGTCCTGCACGGGCTCCCTGTCCGAAACGCGGCGCTGAACCGCGTCCATGTGACCCGTCCCGACACCGGCCATGGCAAGACCTCCGCGCATCAGCAGCTCCATCTGCGTCCGTTGGACGACGGGGAGGTGGTGGTGCGCGATGGCGTCCGAGTGACGTCGCTGGAGCGCACCATCGTGGACCTCGCGCGCAGCGAGCCGTTCGGGTGGGCGGTGAGTGCTGCGGACGCCGCCCTGCGGTTGGGCCTCAAACGTCCTGTCCTGCAGGAGGCCGCCTTCGGTCTCCGTCACGTGCCGGGCCGCACCAAGGCGGTCGGTGTGGTCGCGTTCGCGGACGCCAAAGCGGAATCGCCCCTGGAATCGTGGAGCCGAGTGTCGATCGCGCGGGCGGGGTTCCCCGCGCCGATGTTGCAGTGGGAGGTCCGCGACGCCGACGGCGAGTGGTGCGCGACTACCGACTTCGGTTGGCCCAACCACGGGGTTGTCGGTGAGGCGGACGGCAAGGGCAAGTACGACGACCAGCTCGCGTCCGGAAGAAGCGGCGCCGACCTGGTCATGACCGCGCAGCGTCGCGACGAAACCATCCGACATAGCGGTTGGCGGGTGTGCCACTGGGGCTGGGCCACCGCCACGGATCATCGCCTGCTCGGCGCCCTACTGCGGCCGTACTTGATCAGCTGACTCGGTGGCACGTCGGCGGTTCGAATTGTCTCCTTATCGCGAATTCGGTGAGCCGCGCCGCGTGCGGGCAGCCCCGGCCATAGGCTGGACCCAGCCGCCCGGAAGGACCACCGTGACCGACAACCCCGCCCTGTTCGACGCCGAACCGTCCCCAGATCTGGACGATCTCGGCCCGACCGGACGCCCGTGGCCCGACCTGCCGGCGCCGCGTCCACCCAAGGCGGGCCCGAAGAAGGCCGTGGTCATCGCCATGACCAACCAGAAGGGCGGCGTCGGCAAGACCACGACCACCATCAACCTGGGCGCCGCGCTCGCCGAGACCGGACGCCGCGTGCTGCTCGTCGACTTCGACCCGCAGGGGTCGGCGTCCGTGGGGCTGGGCGTGAACCCGCACACCATGGATCTCTCGATCTACAACCTGTTGCTCGGACGCGAGACCGACGCCGAGGCCGTGATCATCGACACGGTCGTCGATGGGTTGCGGCTGCTGCCCGCGAACATCGACCTGTCGGCGGCGGAGGTTCAGCTCGTCTCCGAGGTGGCCCGCGAGCAGACGCTGCGCCGCGTGCTGCGGCCGATCCGGCATCACTACGACGTCATCCTCATCGACTGCGCCCCCTCGCTGGGCCTGCTCACGGTGAACGCCCTCACCGCGGCCGATTACGCGCTCATCCCGCTGGAGTGCGAGTTCTTCGCGTTGCGCGGCGTGGCGCTCCTGACCGACACCATCGCGAAAGTGCAGGACCGGCTCAACCACGACCTGGAGATCCTCGGCATCGTGGGCACCATGTACGACGGCCGCACCCTGCACAGCCGCGAAGTGCTCGAGCGGGCGGTTGAGCGGTTCGGCGAGCAGGTGTTCCACACGGTGATCAAGCGCACCATCAAGTTCCCCGAGACGACGGTGGCCGGCGAACCCATCACCACCTACGCCACCACCAGCCCCGGCGCGGCCGCGTACCGCTCCCTGGCCCGGGAGGTGCTGGTCCGATGCCCCGACGCGTAGGGCTGCCCGGCGCCGCCGAGCTCTTCCGGTCGACCGCCCCCGGTGCGGGCTCCGAACAGCCGAAGACCGCCAGCACCGAGAGCGGGCAGAACCCGCGGGACGCCCTGGCCGCGCCGCGGCGTCCGGCCGACAGTCCGGGCGAGGAGCCGGTCCAGCACACGGGCCGGGTGCGCCACGACGAGAAGATCACCGTCTACGTGAGCAGCGACGAGTTGCTGGCCCTGGAGCGGCTGCGCCTGCAGTTGCGCGCCGAGCACGGCATCGCCACCGACCGGGGCCGCATCGTGCGGGCGGCGCTGGCGTCCGCGCTGGAGCAGGTGCGCGAGCAGGGCGCGGACGCCGACGTGGTGCGCCGCCTCACGGCGACGTGACCGACGTTGTCGCCGACGCGGGCGGGACGCCGACGTGACCGCCGCGTTCACCGTCCGGCTGACCAACTTCTCCGGACCGTTCGACCTGCTGCTCCAGCTGATCAGCCGGCACAAGCTGGACGTCACGGAGGTGGCGTTGTCCCAGGTCACGGACGAGTTCATCGCCCACCTCCGCACGCTCGGACCCGACGGCGACCTCGACCAGACCAGCTCCTTCATCGTCGTGGCGGCGACGCTGCTCGACCTGAAGGCGGCCCGCCTGCTGCCCCAGGGGGAGGTCGAGGATCCCGACGACCTCGCGCTCCTGGAGGCCCGCGACCTGCTCTTCGCGCGGCTGCTGCAGTACCGGGCGTTCAAGCAGGTCGCGGCGCTGCTGGAGGCACGGCTCGCCGACGAGGGACGCCGCTTCCCCCGCCCCGGCGGTTTGGAGGACCGCTACGCCAGCCTTCTGCCCGAGGTCGTGATCGGCATCGACGGCGACCAGTTGGCGTGGCTCGCCGCCCGCGCGCTGCGTCCCCGCGAGCAGCCCGTCATCTCGCTGGCCCACCTGCACGCCCCCTCCGTGAGCGTCCGCGAGCAGGCCGACCTGATCGTCGACCGGTTGCGCCGCGCCGGTACCGCCAGCTTCCGGGCGCTCATCGCGGACGCCGCCGACCGCCTCGTCGTCGTGGCCCGGTTCCTGGCGCTGCTGGAGCTCTTCCGCGAGCAGGCCCTCGCCTTCGAGCAGCTCACGCCGCTGGGCGAGCTCACCGTCCGCTGGACGGGCGCCGCCGAGGGTGACCTGGTGATCTCCGACGAGTTCGACGTCACCACGTCCCCCGACGACCCGCGTCCTTAGGGGCGGGCCTCGGCGGAGCGCTGCGCAACGTCGAGGCGTGCGGCGCGGACCGGCGTCCGAAGGCAGTCGACGGGCCTGACGGACCGGTCGTTCTCCTCCCGCGCCCGATGGTTGCGTTTCCGCCAGGTGGATCTGGAGCAACGTTCAATCAACGGGCGCGAACGCGATTCCGCCCCCCGAGCACGCCGTCACCAACCGCGGCGAACGTCACCAACCGCGGCGAACGTCACCAAGTGGGGCGGAAGGGACGCCGTCGGTGCACGAATCGGACAGCACCACCCTCAGCAGCACCCTCACCGCGAAGCCCGGCCCGACGCGTCCATCCCGGAGCCGACCAGACACCTGAAGCCGGGCGGGCACTCAACAGGACCGCGTCAACAGACCCAACCCTGGTGTACGCGGACGTGGGCAGGACAGGCGACCTAGACCCCCGCCGCGACACCGACGCGGTGCGCCAACTCTTCTAGGACGTGGGTGTACGTGTGCCCCGTGGCCCGGGTCATGCCCAGCTCGCAGGTGCGGTTGCAGGACAGGTACAGGTCGGCGTCCAACTCACGCACGGACGCCGCCTCGTCCTGCGTGGCCGTGGCCGTCAGCTCCTCGTGCAGCATGCCCCTATCACCGGCGAACGCGCAGCACCGCCACCCGGCCGGCACCACGACCTCGTCGGCGACCAGACCCGCCAGGAACACGAGCGAGTCGTTCACGCCCAGCCGCGTGCTGGAACACGTCGGGTGGACGACCGCCAGCCCCGCCTTGGGCAGCCGCGGCAGCCGGGGCGCGACGTACTCGGCGACCCACCTGAGGGCGTCCATCACCTGGATGTCGTCGAGACCCTCGGCGTGCAGGGAGATCTCGATGCCCTCGGTGCAGGACACGTTGTCGCAGACGACCGGCAACCGCCCGCCGTCCGTGGCCCGGCGCAGGCTGGCGCCCAGCTTGTCGCTCATGTACTTGCGCCCGTCGCCGAGCCCCTTTGACTTCCACACCGTCCCGCAGCACAGGCTGGCGACGTCGTCCGGCACGCGCAAGGCCAGGCCGGCGGCCTCGGCCAGCGTGTGGAGGGCCGCCATCGACCCGGCCTTGCTGGCGTGCCCGGACGCGAACATCGTCTGCACGCACGCCGGCAGGAACACGGCGGCGGGGTCGGCCGGGTCGGCCGGACGCCGCACCTTGCCGCCGCCGGGCAACTCGTCGCTGATCTGCCACATCAGGTCGGGGGACGTCACCTTCCGGACGACGCTCAGCGCCCCGCGCACCAGCGGCGTCGGCACCTTGTCGACCACGGTCATGCCGACGGCGGCGATGCGGTTGAAGCCGTCCCAGTGGCGGGCGGCGGTGCCCCAGATCGCGTTGACGACCTTGCCGCTGCGCTCCAGGCGCAGCTCCCGGACCAGGTCTCCGGTGTTGATCTTCACCGGGCACGCGGTCTGGCACATGCCGTCGACGGCGCACGTGTCGATCACCGGATACTGCTCCTCGGCGCGCAACTGCGCGGCGACGTCCGCGTGCCCGGACGCCTCGGCTTCGGCAATCGCCCGCTGGATGCCGATGCGCTGCCGCGGAGTCGTGGTGAGGTGCTGGCTGGGGCAGACGGGCTCGCAGTACCCGCATTCCACGCACCGGTCGACGGTCTCGCGCGCCAGCGGGGTGGTCTTGATGTTCTTCAGGTGCAGGGCCGGGTCCTCGGTCAGCACCGCGCCCGGGTTGAGGGCGACGTGCGGGTCGCAGGCCCGCTTGATGTCCCACATGGCGGCGTACAGCTCGTCGCCGTACTGGCGGCGCACGAACGGCGCCATGATGCGCCCGGTGCCGTGCTCGGCCTTCAGTGTGCCTTCGGTGGCCAGCACGAGCTGCACCATGTCCTCGGTGAAGTCCTCGTAGCGCTTCATGGACGCCGCGCTACCGAAGTCCTCGGTGACGAGGAAGTGGATGTTGCCGTCCTTGGCGTGGCCGAAGATCACGGCGTCCGGGTAGTTGTGCTTGTCGAACAGCACCTGCAGCTGCGAGCAGACGCCGCCGAGGCGCTCCATCGGGACGGCGACGTCCTCCAGCAACGCGGCGGTGCCGGCCGGACGGTTCGCCGCCACCTTCGTGTACGTGCCCTTGCGCAGCACCCACAGCAGGCCCTGCCGGGCGGCGTCCCTGCTGAGTTCGGGGTCGCGCGCCAGGCGCAGCCCCGAGAACACGCTCTCGGCGCCGGCCACGAACCCGGCCAGTTCCTCCTCGGAGCCGGCCTGGTACTCCACGAGCAGGGCGGCCTCGGTCGTCGGGCGCAGGCCGGGCAGCACTTTCTCGGTGTCGTCGGCGGTGGCCCGCAAAGCGGCGGCGTCCAGCAGTTCGACGACGGGCGCGCCGCTGTGCACGAGCGCGGGCAGGGCGGCCGTGGCGGCGTCCAGGTCGGGGAAGAGCAGCAGCCCGGTGGCCGCCTTGGGCAGGATGGGCACGGTGTTGAAGGTCGCCTCCGCGACGAACCCGAGCGTGCCCTCGGACCCGACCATGAGGTGTTCGAGCATCTTGGCGGGCGTGTCGTAGTCGACGAGGGAGTTCAGGCCGTACCCCATCGTGTTCTTGATCGCGTAGCGGCGGCGCAGGTCGGCGAGTACGTCCGGACGCTGGAACTGCTCATGCAGCCGCGTCAGCACCTCGACCAGGACGGGCTCCTCGCGGCGCAGCAGGGCGTCGGCCTCGGGCGCGGCGGTGTCGACGATCGTGCCCGACGGCAGCACGATCACCATCGACTCGACGGTGCGGTACGTGTTGGCGGTCACCCCGCACGTCATGCCCGAGGAGTTGTTGGCGACCATGCCGCCGATGGTGCACGCGATCTCGCTGGCCGGGTCGGGCCCGAGCTTGCGCCGGTGCTTGGCCAGCCGTGAGTTCACCTCGCGGATCGTGGCGCCCGGCTGGACGCGGACCCGCGCGCCGGCGTCCAGGACCTCGATGGCGCGGAAGTGCCGCCGGACGTCCACGATCACGCCGTCGGTCAGCGCTTGGCCGGACAGGCTGGTGCCGCCCGAGCGCAGCGTCAGCGGCAGGCCGGCGGAGCGCGCGGCGGCCATGGCGCCGGACACGTCGCGGGGCGAGCGAGCGCGCACCACGACCTGCGGGGTCATCAGGTAGTGCGAGGCGTCCACCGCCAGCGCGATGCGGTCGATCGCGGCGGTGCTGACGTCGGCTGGGTTGGTGACCGCGCGCCGCAGCAGGTCGGCCACCTGGTCGGACGGACGGGGGAGCGCGATGCGAGACGACTTCGTTGTCATGGCGCCAGGGTAAGTCGTCCGGTCGCGCGTCGCGAGCGTTCCCGCCAAAAAGGTCAGACCGTTTGCCTGGCGGCCGAGGGTGAACTTGGGCGCGTGCCCGGGCCGGTCGGCGCGGACGCCGGCGCGTCGCCCAGCCAGAGGATGGCGTAGGCGGTGCGGATGTGCGCCTCCATGGCGTCGGCGGCACGCGCGCCTTCGCGGACGAGGATGCCGTCGGCGATGCGGCGGTGCTGCCGGATCAGGTCGAGCCGGAACGACTGCCAGTCCTCCATGCGCTCGGACGCCGCCCGGATCGGCTCGCGCAGCGACTCGCGGATCGCCGAAGCGATGTCGGAGACCAGCCGGTTGTGGCCCATCTCGGCGATGATCAGGTGGAAGTCGGTGTCGAGGCCGTTGAACACCTCCAGGCGCATGTGGTCGGCCTCCATGGCGCGCAGGACGACCTCCATGCGGCGGAACTCCGCCGCCGTGCCGTGCCGTGCGGCCAGGGTGGCCGACTGGCGTTCGCACATGATGCGGGCGTCGACGATCTCGTCGTAGGCGAACGTGTCGAGGGCCAGGTGCAGCCGGATCGACTTGGCCAGCGGACGGCGCATGCCCGACGTGATCCGCGTGCCGGCGTCGGCGCCGGCCCCGACCAGCGAGGTGGTGATGCCCTGGGCCTCCAGCGCGCGCAGCGCCTCGCGGACGGCCGTGCGGCTGACCCTGAGCGTGGCCGCCAGCTCGCGCTCGGGCGGCAGCGACTGGCCGACGCGCAGGCGTCCGGACAGGATCTGTTCCTCGATGTGCTCCAGCACCGTCTGGAATGCGCGGGCCATGGATGTGCCACCTCTCGACGCACACATGGTGCACGCCGCGAACCCGCTCGCGAGCCAGAGGGCCGAACTCCTTTTGGTCACGATTTGATAACAGTGGGGTGTAGTTCCCGCCGAATGGTCCGACCAAGGCGCTCACTGGTGCTGCGCCGTCCAGCCGGGGGCGCCCCGCTTGTCCAAGAAACGATGGAGTTCCGTATGACCTTCACGCCCGAGCTCGCGCCGCTGGGCAACCTCGCCCTCTCCGCGATCATCGCGATGTTGCCCTTGGCGACGATGTTCCTCACCCTCGGCGTCCTGCGCTGGCGGGCCCACTGGGCCGGCCTGACCTCGCTGCTCGTCGCGATCTTGGTCGCGATCTTCGCCTTCAAGATGCCCGCCGGGCTGGCCCTGCTCAGCGCTACCCAGGGCGCCGCGTTCGGCATCTTCCCGATCACCTGGATCGTGCTCTGCGCTGTGTTCCTCTACGAGATCACGGTCGTCAGCGGCCGGTTCGAGGACCTGCGCTCCACCTTCAACCTCATCTCGGACGACCCGCGCGTGCTGGCCGTCCTGATCGCCTTCTGCTTCGGCGGCCTCATGGAGGCGCTCGCGGGCTTCGGCGCCCCGGTGGCCATCACCGGCGTCATGCTGATGACCGTCGGCTTCCCCGCGCTGCGGGCCGCCGTCATCGTGCTGCTGGCCAACACCGCGCCGGTCGCCTTCGGCGCGATCGCCACCCCGATCATCACCGCCGGCAACCTGACCGGCATCCCATACACCCAGATCGGCGCCATGGTCGGCCACCAGACCCCGATCCTGGCGGCGTTCGTGCCGATCCTGCTCGTCCTGATCGCGGACGGCTGGCGCGGCGTCCGCGAGACCCTGCCGGTCACGATCTCGGTCGGCCTCGGCTTCGCCATCGCCCAGTGGGTCAGCGCCACCTGGCTGTCGGTCGAGCTCACCGACGTCATCGCCGCCCTCGTCGGCCTGGCGGTCGGCGTGATCGTGCTGCGCTTCTACCACCCGGTGGGCACCGAGGCCGCCCGCGAGCGCCTCCTTGCCGTGCACGGCGAGGAAGAGGCCATGGGCCTCGTCTCCACCGCCGACGTCGCCCACAAGCCCGTCGACAAGAGCCTCACCAGCGGCCGCATCGCCATGGCCCTCTTCCCGTACCTGCTGATCATCGTGGTCTTCACGGTCGCGAAGCTGGTGCCGCCGGTCGCCAAGGCGCTCACGGGCACCGACATCAAGATCCCGTGGCCGGGGCTGGACGGCAACCTGCTGACGGCCGCGGGCAAGGCGTCCACCTCGACGATCTACAACTTCCAGTGGCTCAGCTCGCCCGGCACCCTGCTCTTGCTGACCGCGTTCGTCGTCGCCGCCGTGTACAAGGTCGCCCCCGCGCAGGTGTGGAAGACCTTCCAGGCCCAGGTGTACAAGATGCGCTGGACGTTCCTCACCATCGCCTCGGTGCTCGCCCTCGCCTACGTCATGAACTTCTCCGGCCAGACCATCAGCATCGGCACCTGGATCGCCGGCGCCGGCGCGGCCTTCGCCTTCCTCAGCCCGATCCTGGGCTGGATCGGCACCGCGGTCACCGGCTCCGACACGTCCGCCAACGCGCTGTTCGCCACCCTGCAGCAGACCGCCGCCAAGAGCATCGGCATCGACCCGACCCTGCTGGTCGCGGCCAACACCTCCGGCGGTGTGGTCGGCAAGATGATCAGCCCGCAGAACCTGGCCATCGCCGCCACAGCCGTCGGGCTGGTCGGCCACGAGTCGGTGATCCTGCGCAAGGTGATCTGGTGGAGCCTCGGCCTGCTGGCCGTCCTGTGCCTGCTGGTCGGGTTGCAGTCCACCCCCGTGCTGTCCTGGATGCTCCCGTGATCGAATCGGAGGCCACGATGACCGCAACGCCGGCGTCCGCGACGACGTCCCCGTCTTCCACCCCGTCCGGGCAGCACCGTCTGCCCGGGCAGGGCCTGACCGTGGCGCTGTTCGCCACCTGCGTCAACGACGCCCTGTTCCCCCAAACGCCGCGGGCGGTGGTCACCGTCCTGGAGCGCCTCGGGTGCCGGGTGGAGTTCCCGACCGCGCAGACCTGCTGCGGCCAGATGTTCACGAACACCGGCTATTGGGACGAGGCCACGCCCACGGTGCGCACGTACCTGAAGGCGTTCGAGTCCTACGACTACATCGTGGGCCCGTCCGGTTCGTGCGTGGGCGCCGTCCGCGAGCAACACCCCATGCTCGCCGAGCGCACCGGGGACGCCCGGCTGACCGAGCGGGTCCGCGCGGTCGCCGCCCGCACCTACGACTTCAGCGAGCTGCTGGTGGACGTGTTGGGCGTCACGGACGTCGGCGCCTACTTCCCGCACCGGGTCACCTACCACCCCACCTGCCACTCGCTGCGGGTGGCCCGGGTGGGGGACCGGCCGTACCGGCTGCTCAAGGCCGTCCGGGGCATCGACCTGGTCGAGCTGCCCGAGGCCGAGCAGTGCTGCGGCTTCGGCGGCACGTTCAGCCTCAAGAACCCGGACGTGTCGGTGGCCATGGCCGGCGACAAGGCCCGCAACGTGGCCTCGACGCACGCCGAGTACCTGGTCGCCGGCGACAACGCCTGCCTGCTCAACATCTCCGGCGTCCTGAACCGTCAGCAGGCGGGCATCAAGCCGATCCACCTCGCCGAGATCCTCGCCCGCACGGAGGGGGGCCACGCATGACCACCATCGACCCCGGACGCGTCTCGAGCACCGGCGAGACCCACCGCGTCCGCGTTGCCGGACGCCTCACGCCGGCCCCGCCGAAGGGCGAGCTCATCGACAGCCCCCGCTTCCCGCAGGCGGCCAAGATCGAGTTGGCCAACGCCGAGCAGCGCAAGAACCTGCGCCACGCCACCCACACGATCCGCGACAAGCGGGCCCGCGCCGTCGCCGAACTGCCGCACTGGCAGGAGCTGCGCTCGGCCGGCGAGGCGATCAAGAATCGCGTCCTGCGGCACCTGCCCGAGTACCTCGAACAGCTCGAGGAGTCGCTGAAGCGCAACGGCGCCCACGTGCACTGGGCGCGCGACGCCGCCGAGGCCAACCGCATCATCATCGACCTGGTGCGCGCCACCGGCAGCGACGAGGTCGTGAAGGTCAAGTCGATGGCCACCCAGGAGATCGACATGAACGAGGCCCTGGAGGCCGCGGGCATCGCCGCCTGGGAGACCGACCTGGCCGAGCTGATCGTCCAGCTGGGCCATGACAGGCCCAGCCACATCCTGGTGCCGGCGATCCACCGCAACCGCTCCGAGGTGCGCGAGATCTTCCTCGAGGAGATGGGCCGCTACGGCACGCCCCCTCCCGAGGGCCTGGACGACGACCCGAAGAACCTGGCGAATGCCGCGCGCCAGCACCTGCGCGAGAAGTTCCTGCGCGCCAAGGTGGCCGTGTCGGGGGCCAACTTCGCCATCGCCGAGACCGGCACGCTGGTCGTGGTGGAATCCGAGGGCAACGGACGCATGTGCCTGACCCTGCCGGAGACCCTGATCAGCGTGGTCGGCATCGAGAAGCTGCTGCCCACGTTCGAGGACCTGGAGGTGTTCCTCCAGCTGCTGCCGCGCAGCTCGACCGCCGAGCGGATGAACCCCTACACCTCGATGTGGACGGGTCCGACGGCCGGCGACGGCCCGCAGTCCGTCCACGTGGTGCTCGTCGACAACGGCCGCACCCGCGCCCTTTCCGACCCCGAGGGCCGCCAGGCGCTGCGCTGCATCCGCTGCTCGGCCTGCCTGAACATCTGCCCGGTGTTCGAGAAGGTCGGCGGGCACGCCTACGGCTCGGTGTACCCCGGCCCGATCGGGGCGATCCTGAACCCGCAGCTGCGCGGCACCGACTCGGCCGTGGACCGCTCCCTCCCGTTCGCCTCCACGCTGTGCGGCGCGTGCTCGGACGTGTGCCCGGTGAAGATCCCGATCGCCGAGCTGCTCGTCCACATGCGGCACAAGGTGGTCGATGCCAAGAAGGCCGACAAGCAGCCGCACCTCCCGCACGCCGAGCCGGCGATCATGAAGGCCGGTGGCTGGGTCATGGGCGACGCCAAGCGGTTCGAGGCGGCGCTGAAGGCCGCGAACGCCGGCGGGTCGGTGCTCGGCAAGGGGTTCGACCACTTCGGGCCGCTGCCGTTCCCGCTGTCGAAGTGGACGGACGCCCGCGACGTGCCGATGCTGCCGGCCGAGTCGTTCCGCGCCTGGTGGAAGAAGAATCGAGGGGAGTCCCGGTGAGCGCCAAGCAGGAGATCCTGGCCCGCGTCCGGACGGCGCTGGCCGACGTGCCGCCGCGTCCGGCCGCCGAGGACGTGCCCATCGCGTGGCAGTTCGGCCGGCCCGTCGACGTCGACGGCGTCCTGGAGGTCTTCGCCGAGCGCGTCGAGGACTACAAGGCCACCGTCGTCCGCTGCTCCCTCGACGAGGTTCCGGACGCCGTGGCGGCCGGCGTGGTGGCCACCGGCGCCGGCTCGGTGGTCGTGCCGAGCGGGCTGGCGGCGTCCTGGCTGGACGCACTGGCGGCGGCCGGGCTGTCGGTCGTCTCCGACGAGCCCGACCCGCTGCCGTCCGCTCGCCTCAACGAGATCGACGCCGTCGTGACGGCGTCCTGCGTGGGCATCGCCGAGACCGGCACGATCGTGCTCGACCACGGCGCGCCCGACCAGGGCCGCCGCGCGCTGTCGCTGGTGCCCGACCGGCACGTGTGCGTGATCCGGGTCGATCAGGTGGTGTCCGGGGTTCCCGAGGCGGTCGCCCACCTCAAGGCGTCCGTGCTGGCCGGCAGCCCGCTGACGTGGATCAGCGGTCCCTCGGCCACGAGCGACATCGAGCTGAGCCGGGTCGAGGGCGTGCACGGCCCCCGGGCCCTGTACGTGGTCATCGCCGGCTGAGGACGCCGCGGCCCCGGCCTGCGGGTGGCCGGGACGCCGAGGGGGCACAATGAACGCCGTGACCGACCCCGCCCTCGCCGAACCGGCGCCCGAGTCCACCCCGGACGCGATCGCCGCGCCGCTGGAGGCCTTGTTGCTCATGGCCACCGAGCCGCTGAGCGCGGCCGAGCTGGCCCAGGCCCTCGACGTACCCAAGCCCGTGGTCTGGGCCGCGCTGGAGTCGCTGGCCCGGTTCTACGACGACACCGGACGCGGCTTCGAGCTGCGCGAGGTCGGCCAGGGATGGCGCTACTACACCCGCGCCGAGCACGCCGAGGTGATCGGCCGCTGGGTGCTGGAGGGCCAGCACGCGCGGCTCAGCCAGGCCGCCCTGGAGACGCTCGCCGTCGTCGCCTACCTGCAGCCGGTGTCGCGCTCGCGGGTGTCGGCGATCCGCGGGGTGTCCGTGGACGGCGTGATGCGCACGCTGGCCACGCGCGGGCTGATCGAGGAGGCCGGCCACTCCGAGGAGACCGGGGCGCTGCTGTTCGCCACCACCGACCACTTCCTCGAGCGCATGGGCTACACCTCCCTGGACGACCTCGCGCCGCTGGCGCCTCACCTGCCCGAGGCGTCCCAGCTCGAGGCCGAGCTGGCCCGGCTGGCCGACCAGGTGGCGCCCGCGGCGTCCGGGGGAGAGGATGGGCCCATGACCGAGAGCAGCGAGCTGCCTACCGCCGCCGACGTGGGCCGCTGGGCCCACGAGGAGGCCACCGTGGGGCGCGAGACAGACGACCACGAGCGCGACGAGGCCCCCGATCAGGCGGTCCTCGACCGGCTCTCGGACGACGCCTGATGCCGGATTCGGCGGACGCCGAGGGCGTCCGGCTGCAGAAGGTGCTCGCCCAGGCCGGCGTGGCGTCCCGGCGGGCCGCGGAGATCCTGATCGACGAGGGGCGCGTGGAGGTGAACGGCAAGCCTGTCACCGCCCAGGGCCTGCGCGTCGACCCGGCGCGCGACGCCATCCGCGTCGACGGCAAGCGCATCCCGCCGCCGCGCCGCCACGTCTACCTCGTGTTCAACAAGCCGAAGGGCGTCGTCTGCACCATGCACGACCCCGAGGGACGCCCCACGATCACCGACTACCTCGGCCGGCATTCCCGCGAGCGCCTCTACCACGTCGGACGCCTCGACACCGACACCGAGGGCATGCTGCTGCTCACCAACGACGGCGACTTCGCGGCGCGCATGATGCACCCGCGTTACGAGCTGCCGAAGACCTACGTCGCCGAGGTGACCGGGCTGGTGCAGGAGTCCACGGTGAGCCGCCTGCGCAAGGGCGTGCGCCTGGAGGACGGCCCCATCAAGCCCGACCAGGTGCGCCTCGGCACACGGACGCCGTCGCGCACGATGGTGACCATCGTCGTCCACGAGGGCCGCAACCGCCTGATCCGGCGGCTGTTCGACGCCGTCGGCCACCCGGTGCGCCAACTGGCGCGCACGCGCATCGGACCCGTGCGTATGGGGCAGCTGCCGTCCGGGACGCTGCGCGAGCTGACCCGCGAGGAGCTGGGCGCCCTGATGGACGCCGTCGGGCTGTGACCCGGCGGGCCGCGGACGGCCGGACGTGACCCGACGCGTCTACGGCATCGAGACCGAGT
>WBZS01000080.1_pt4 | contig 85644 bp, 68 predicted proteins | sample 5204201 | NCBI WGS metagenome assembly WBZS01 (sample SAMN12344357, study PRJNA552823) | activated sludge metagenome | biome: Activated sludge suspended growth; feature: Nitrification reactor; material: Wastewater; isolation source: activated sludge from nitrification reactor of wastewater...
CGCATACACCCAGTTTTTGTCAAAGGAAACCACCAATGATGAAAACCTGGAAATGCTTTTGGAGCTTTTTCGTTTTTGCAGAAGAAACGAACTTTTTAATGAAATCATCGAAGACCATTACGCCAATTGGGAAGATGATAAATCACTCATCATAGGTACCATAAAAAAGGTTTTAAAAGCGCTGCCTAGTGACGATGAAAACTTTATCATGGAACATTATCCCGATAAGGAAACCACAAAGGAATATGGAGAATTTTTACTTTCCAGAACTTTAAAGGAGGATGATTTGTTACTTAAGCAGATAGAGCCCGTATTGCAAAACTGGGACGCTGAAAGGGTGGCGGTTTTGGATATGATAATGATCAAAATGGCTCTGTGTGAATTTATGTATTGTCCGACAATTCCGACCAAGGTTACATTGAATGAATATGTAGAATTGGCCAAAAATTACAGCACTTCCAAAAGTAAAGAGTTTGTAAATGGAATTTTGGACAGATTATTGCAGGATTTAATTTCGAAAGGTAAAATCGTAAAAGAAGGACGAGGTTTACTGGAGGAATAATATTTTATAATCTTTTAACCCATAACACATGTTAAGCACAAATTTCCCCCGGTTTGTGTTACTGATGATCAGTGCCGTATTTAGTTTAACGGTACAGGCACAAACCACAAAAGAAGCAGTAATACTTTACAACTCTCAGCCTGTTAGGGCTAAAATAGCCTCCGATGGCGAAGTGATCAGCATCATTCGCGATGAACCCGACTATCTCAAAGGTTTTGTTTTGAAAATTCAGGACTACGGCCAGTTTTTGGTAGATCAGCAACAGATAAAAACGGAAGAAACTCAGGCTGTTTCCGAAACAACGTCAAACCAGACCTCCAAACCCGCACATATCGTTGTCCCTTTTGAAAGCGATTTTGCTATTTTATCCGACCTCGCAATCACGCGCCTGGATTCGGTGATCCAGCATTTAAAAGAAAACCCGTATTCAAAAGTAGTTATCCGGACTTTGTCTACCATTGAAGAATCATTGGTCGACAAAAACAGGTTAAATTCAATCAGAACTTACCTCAAAATCAGAGGCATAGCGCATGAACGCATCACCTATGAAACATTGGGTGGAGACCGGGATATCAATGAGGTAACCATAGAATTTATAAAATAAATTCTGGGTCTGAGGGGTAGTGACTCCCGAAGGAAAGTATAATTTAAGGAGGTGAACAACGTGCTCTTTTGGGGTCGTTGGGTTTTAATGGGTCTAATTGCTTAATTAGTTCGCATTAAGGGCAGATTTTGCTGCCCGACAAACACTATTTGCGGTATTTTCTACAGGTTTTCTCTCTTCATTATATAAAAGCTGCACTTAAGCTTATATCTTTGCAGCCATGAATGAATTAGTAGTTATCCTTGATTTTGGGTCCCAGTACACCCAATTGATTGCAAGAAGACTTCGCGAGTTAAACGTCTATTGCGAAATATACCCGTACAATAAGTTTCCGGACAATAACAATATTAAAGCAGTAATTTTATCTGGTAGTCCCTTTTCGGTGCTGGATGAAAACGCACTGGACTTTGATTTGGATCAGGTACTTAATAAATACCCGGTGCTGGGCGTCTGCTATGGAGCCCAGCTTATGGCCCATAAACTGGGCGGCAAAGTGCTGAAATCCGATAAAAGGGAATATGGTAAGGCTATAATGACAATTACCGAACCCGACATCATTTTTGATAATAACGACCCGGCAACGCAGGTTTGGATGTCCCATGGAGATTCTATCTCTCAGGTGCCACCAGGTTTCGAAATCATTGCCCGAACCTCTGATATCGTAGCCGCTTTTAAATCATCTGAAAACCTGTACACTTTTCCGGTCTACGGTCTGCAGTTTCACCCTGAGGTAACACACAGTCTCCAGGGCAAAGAAATCCTGTACAGCTTTGTACACGATATAGCCTCTTGTGTTTGCAACTGGACACCGGAATCGATGATTTCGGAAGTGGTAGCTCGACTGAAATATGAAATTGGCGAAGAACATGTTTTGATGGGATTGTCGGGAGGCGTCGATTCTACAGTAGCTGCATCCTTGATCCACAAAGCAATTGGAAACCGGTTGCACTGCGTTTTTATGGATAATGGCTTATTGCGTAAAAACGAGTTTGAAGAAGTACTGAAATCATATGAAGGAATGGGCCTCAACATTAAAGGGGTCAATGCAGCAGATATGTTTTTGGATGCACTCGATGGCGTTTCAGATCCCGAGCAAAAAAGAAAAGTTATCGGGAAACTGTTTATTGATGTATTTGAAGAAGAATCCCACCATATGCCGGAAGTAAAATGGCTGGGACAAGGCACCATCTACCCCGATGTAATTGAGTCCGTATCTGTTCATGGCCCTTCTGTTACCATTAAGTCACACCACAATGTCGGTGGTTTACCGGAAAAGCTAAAACTTAAACTGGTGGAACCACTAAGGATGCTGTTTAAGGATGAAGTCCGAAAAGTGGGAAAGGAGTTGGGCATTCCCGCACACTTACTCAATCGGCATCCGTTTCCGGGACCGGGTCTTGGCATTCGCGTGCTCGGTGAAATAACCAGAGAAAAAGTCAGGCTCTGCCAGGAAGCAGACCATATTTATATTAACAACCTGCGCAAGTTTGGGTGGTATGAAAAAGTATGGCAGGCAGGGGCTATTTTGTTGCCGGTCCAGTCGGTTGGCGTGATGGGGGATGAACGAACATACGAATTTGCGGTCGCTTTGCGTTGTGTTAATTCCCTCGATGGCATGACGGCAGAATGGAGCCATTTGCCATACGACCTTCTGGCAACTATTTCGAGTGAAATTATTAATCAGGTTAAAGGTATAAACAGAGTAGTATATGACATCAGCACAAAACCACCTGCTACCATTGAATGGGAGTAGGTTTATATTATGTTGTTTTTTATTGCTCTTTTTAAATTCCTGCACTGTAAAAAAAGGGCTTGTTTCAGACAAAAATCCACAGGTGGTTAAAGCGGGCACCGCTGACCCTGTCGTAGTCAAACCGAAGGGTATTCCAGAAAACAATCCTGATAAAAATAACAAAACGACACCACCAAACACCAATCCACCCGGCGACATTAGTGTTAAAGTTAAGGTGGATACCGTAAAGTGGAAGGATGTAACCGCAAAATATCCGCCAATTACAATTACACCTAAGCAGGAAGTGCAATACCTGGACAACCTGGTCAAAAAAGAAAAGTACCACATTAAACTGCTTATACCCTTAAATTCGGACGGACAAAATGTCCCTGCCGATTCCCGCTTTGTTCATTTTTACGCAGGTGCCTTACTGGCGTTGGAAGAATTGGATGCAGAAGGTATTAAGCTGGACGTTAAAGTGACCGATGTCGAAGAAGGCACCTTTAAGGTAAGCGAAAACGCCGATCAGCTCGCATCAGAGGGAACAGATATGATCATAGGTCCGTTTGATCGGGAAGACATCCGGGTTTTAGCCGAAAAATGCAAAATGGCTCAAATTCCCCTCGTTTCTCCCTGGCAAACCAGCACAAAGATTACCAACGAAAACCCGTATTACATCCAGATGAAGCCGAACCTGAAGGAACATTTCCTGAAATTGGCCGAAAATACAACAGCAAACTATGCAAAAGGGGAAGTGGCCATTATTGGCAAAAACAATAAAGAAACGACATCCTGGGTCCAGTACTTTCAGACCTGTGCCAGCCAGTTTACACAACAACCCGAGTTTTTCTCCACCTACTTCGTGACAGCCGACAGTTTGAACACGGGCCCGACAGCATTTTACCGCCTCTTTAAAAATACGAAGATCAAAGCGGTGATTATCCCGAATTATGCCTACACCGATGAAGATTTTATTTATTCCTGTTTGCGCCGGTTGTCGGCGGAAAAGGCAGGTAGAAACATTTCTGTGTATGGCATGCCGGTCATGTATGATTCCGAAAAAATAGATTTTGATTATTATCATGCACTGCAAATGAAAGTAGTCATGTCTGATTTTGTTGATCAGGATCACGGTAAAATCAGAGAGTTCAGGCGCGTTTTCCTGGATATGTACGGCGAAATACCCGGCATTGAAGCAATAAAAGGCTACGACCTCATGCTCTATTTGGGTAGAAACTTGTGGAAATACGGGAAGCACTTTCAGTATTACCTGCCGGATGAACCGGCATCATACCTCCAGAGCACCTACAATATCCGGAAATCAAGGTCAGAAGATTCTCCCATAGCAAATGACCCGGATAAATTTGACTATTTTGAAAACAAACATCTCGACATCATTGAGTTTAAAAACAATAAATGGGAAAGGAAAAACTAGAGAGTCTCATAAACGTTTCCGTAACACCGGCGCGCGATGAGCGCTTTCGCGAGGTGATAGCCAAAAGGCAACAAATTACGGTTATCCTTGAAAATGTACACGATCCGCATAATATTGGCGCCGTAATTCGAAGTTGCGACGCCATCGGGATTTCCGAAGTTTTTATTTTATATACCGAGGAAAGTCATAACTTCCTGAAACAAAAAGTGGGCAAAAATACGTCTTCAGGTGCCAGGAAATGGGTGAAGGCACACTATTTCGGCGAAATAGAAACGTGCTTTGATGCCGTAAGATCAAAGTACAATAAAATCTATGGTACACATTTGAGCGACCAATCCCGCTCTCTATACGAACTTGACCTCACAGAACCCGCAGCACTCATGTTCGGAAACGAACAAAATGGAATTTCTGACCGCGCTTTAAGTCTTTTAGACGGAAATTTTATCATACCCCAGTATGGCATGGTGCAGAGCCTGAATATAAGTGTGGCATGCGCCGTTTCCTTATTTGAAGCTTCACGGCAAAGAGCAGCAAAAGAAATGTATTCAGTTGGCTTTGACCAGCATAACCCTGCCCACACCGAAATGTACAATGGCTTTGTTCAAAAACATTTTGAATATATTCATAAAAAAGAAAAGTAAATTTAAATATTAGCATTTTGGTAGGCGTTATCCGTAGATTAATCGAATTATTAATAGTTAATTCTGGTATTACGGATACCTTTGTTAAATGTTTACAATAAAATACAATGACAATAAATCTTAAAGACCTTTTTACAGTTTCAGACTTAATGAATGATAAAGTGCTGATGAAGTTGCTTACAGCGATCAAAGACGGTCAGCAGAAAGATTTTGATTACCTCAAATTCAAACAATCATACAAGGCGTTATGCGCCTTGGGCATGGACGAAGGTACCGCATCTAAAAGTGCATTTTTGACCGCATCCACTATGGGCCTGACCAAAGATAAACTGCTTTTGACCGTCCAGCATTACAAAAATATCCTGAACAAGGAAAAAGAACAGTTTGCCCTGGCCTTGAAAAATCAGATCGCCAATAATATTGACGCAAAAAGTCTGGAGGTGAAAAAACTGGAAGATAAAATGGAGGAAAACAAAAGAAAAATTGCCCAGCTCCAGAAAGAACAACTTTTAATCGAACAGGAAATTCTGCAACTCAAAGAAGTAGCCGAAACCTCACGGGGTAAAATTGAAGATACCCGGGACCAGTTCAAAACAACTTTTGATCTGTTGTACCGGGAAATCGAAGAAGACGGCTTGCTCTATGACAGGATTTTATAAAATAAAGACGCGTTTTACACCTTATTTCTAAATTTAATATATTTTTACAGAACAAAACAGAGTCAAAACATGGCAAATTTTCCAAATACAGAATTTAAACCTAAATCGTTCTGGCAAAAGCCGGAAGGCACAACCGGAGCATTGTTTTTAGCTGCCATCATTGGGGGCATGGGTTTCCTGCTTTTCAAATACAGCGCTCAGATCTTGGCAATGCTTTCCAATACTATTGGCATAGTAGCCATGCTGGCTATCTTGGGCCTCATTATTTATATGGTCTTGGACCCCAAATGGCGTACTTTGGTTTCCTACATGTACAAAAGTGTAATGCGATGGGTGACCGGCATTTTTGTGACCATTGATCCCATAGGCATTCTCAAAAACTATATTAGTGATCTTCAGGATAACCTGGAAAAAATGGGCACCCAGATTGGCAACCTCAAAGGACAAATGCGAAAGCTCGTTACTATGGTGGAAGAAAACAATAAGGAAATCAACAACAGCATGCTGATTGCCAAAAAAGCCAAAGAACAGAATAACGAAAGTGCCATGCTCCTGGCTAGTAGAAAAGCCGCCAGATTACAGGAGAGCAACGAAAAATATACGGCACTGCACAATAAAATGTCAATCCTGTACAGAGTATTGACAAAAATGTATTCGAATTCAGAAATTTTGATTGAAGATACGACCGACCAGGTCAAGGTAAAAGAACAGGAAAGAAAAGCAATCAGGGCAAGCCATTCCGCCATGCGTTCCGCTATGAGCATCATTAAAGGCGATGCCGACAAACGGGCTATGTTCGATCAGGCCATGGAAGTGATTGCAGATGACGTGGCCAATAAAGTGGGCGAAATGGAACGCTTTATGGAAATGTCTTCAAATTTTATGAATTCTATCGACCTGCAAAATGGTGTTTTCGAAGAACAGGGCCTCAAAATGCTCGAAGACTATGAAAAGAATTCGACCTTGTTGCTTTTAGGAGGCAAGGAAAAACTCAATGACGATATCCTTGAACTGAAACAACCGGATATTCAGACCAGAGGCGGAGATACCCAGTACGACGGCCTGTTCAATTCATAAGCAGATCAATCTAATCCCGTTGCGTCATTTATTTTAAAAAAGCATAGGGGTTGAATTATAAAACAAAAAAGGAGCACATCGCTCCTTTTTTGTTTTAAGTATTTTTTAACAGCCAGCGGCTGAAGGCAATTTATTTTACACTATATCCAAACCAGTACTGCTCTCCCTTGCCCGCTCAGCTGACTATAATTGTAAAATATGAAGTTCACAAACGGAAAACAAGAGCACCACGACAAAACCCGGGCTTGTTTGAACCGTTAATAGGGGAGAGAGCTACCCTGAGCTTATTTAATAGCTACTTTAATTTAAAGCCAACGGCTCACTTTTTGACAGTATTCGGAATACGCTTCTTTGAAATCTTTTTGCAACCTGGGTTCTTCTACGTACATAATAAATATATTAAAAACGAAAAAGACAAGCACTAAATAGAGGAGTAAATGGTAAGAGCAAAAAAATAAAGCTTCACCAATAAGTAGCAACATAACACCGATATACATCGGGTTACGGGAATGTTTGTAAAGCCCCCGAATAACTAACGTATTAGTGGGGTCAGCAGGAGATAAAGTTCCCCGCCCTTCAATGGCAAACCAATAAATACAATGGAACAGAATCACCAATCCGGCAAAAAAAAGAAAAATGCCCGCATATTGATAACCTTGTAATGGATAAGTATATAATAGCACTTTATGGTTGACTTCAATCCAGTAGGGCAATAACCCGGCAACAACGCCGGGATGGATAACAGTAAAAAAGAGATTCCGAAAAAATAACGACGTCATACTTTTTATGTTTTAATCCAAATTAAGCATTGGACTTTGGTACGGGAAAAATAAGATAAAAAAGTGGCAAAGCATGAAATTTATTTGTCCTGATTGTAACATATCGCAGGTAGCAATCCCGTCCGGCAACACAGGAAAGGAACAAATCGTTTACGACGACTTACGGCAAGGTGAAAGTGTACTTAAACTGGTGGTGAGATACACTAGACTTCAGTTTTAACGCTGAAGCCGCCTTCTGTAGGCGTAGTTGGTTTTATTTAAAAATCCTTTTGTCAAATGGGAATTTTTCAAGTTTTGTAATCGATATTTTAGAAAAGTCTGTATGATTTGGGTTAATCAGCACATTAAAGTCACCTTTTGTCACAACAGATGGTAGTATTAAAACACAATAGCTATTTGTTGTTACAAAGTCATATCCAATTTTTTGAGTAGACATGGGATGCGGAAATGCGTTCCAGTCCGGAGGTAAGTCTGCTTCAGTTAAGGTTTGAACGCTAATTTCGTCTGGAATATGGATGGTCATCATCATGTAATCATCAGGTAAAGTTGCTACTGTAAAATGAACAGCAACTTCAGCCATGGCTAAAGACCTGTTATGGGCCGTATAAATGAGCTCAATACCGGTTGGATTCCATCGAGCTCCTTTGATAGCAGCGCCCCTTCCCGATAGCGGAGTTGCAAACTTTTCTCGGACAAGTCTAAATACTTCCAATTATACCAAAATTCCGTGATTGATATGAGTTAGTTCGCTTATCACCAATTCTTTTCCATAAGAATCCTTGAGTAATTCTATCGGTTTTAGATTTCCAAGGGCGTAATTAGGAGTGTTAAGCCATAGTTTGAGTTTATCTACATGACCAAATACATTTAGCCCAACCATGGTAACTTCTGCCATTTCGATTATTTTTTCAGTATGAATTGGCTTGAAGTGATGCTCCGAAGAAGCTCTGTAACGCTGAAGTGATTTTGTTGAAATATCAAGAAAATTAGCCCAGTCACTTTCAGAAAACGGAGTGTAATTTTGAATTAAGTCAAAAAGGGAATAGGGAATACCTGCCCGGATTGCTCCGATCATGAGCATTTTATCCTCTAGAAAATGAGCATAGGTAATGTGCTTATAGAGTTCTATTTTGTTTTTTTTTAAAAACGCGGCGACCTCCTTGTCCAGCTTTTCTTCAAATTTTGTAATGGTGCTAGGCATAATTTACAAATTTAGACATTTGTCTTTAAATATAAGACAAATATAACGAGCTAATCTGATTATTGTTGCACTTTCCTGTCTGTTTTTGAATGACCTTCTATTTAACTGCGTCTCACTATTTGTGCCACAAACAGCAGTCCGACTAAATTCCGTTATATTTATTCCAAATAGACCTTAAATCAACAAAGGTTGGTTCAACCAAATCAACCTTTGTTTTCAAACCCGATACTTATAAAAATTCCGTTCAGAAGCTTTTTCGTTTGTTTTGTTGCTAAATCGAAATCTTTGCGCTAACACGGCTTTTATTCCGTCTTTCCTTTAAAAGAGGCATAAATAGCCATGGCGTGGCCGTGTCCCAATTCAAATTCTTTTTTAACCCAAATTACGCATTGGACTTTGTTACGAGAGAAAATATGACAAAATAGTTGTGAAGCACGGAATTTTTTACCCGCAGGTGCAGCAATTGCTGCATTGAGGACAAAAAAATGAGTACTGAAACAAATATGAAGTCAGATTTTGTCGCAGTAAATTTCTAATGCGTATTTTGGGTTTGAGCCAGTTTGTGATTTCTGTGGCCTTTACGGTTTTTACGCACACTCCGTTTTTCAAAAATCCCTTTTCCTCGGCAAGCTTTTTAAAGTCATCAGGGGTCTTACCTGTCTTTGTTTTGATATTATCAAGGTATGCTTGAAATGACATGGTTATTAATTTTTATTTTCGAATAGGGTTAAAAATATTTTGGCGGTTAATAGGGGATATAGAATATAACATAAAACTAATAATCGGTTTGCCCAGCCATGAACACTTGTTACACCCTTCGGCAAAACAGTAAGCGGCGCCGCATTTGGCCCATATGCAATGCCAGCTGACTTCAGACTGGAAAAAAATAAAAACATGGCACCACCCATCAGTACTAAACTTATCCAGACCGAATGGGAAGAAAACAACAAAGACACACGATAACTTTGCCAATCAGGTTTATTTAAAAGATGGTAGGTGATAAGTAATGCGCCTATAGGTAAAAATGGAACACCTAAACCAAAAGATAGACCGTGTAGCTTGTGCTGGACGTCAAATAGACCACCCATAATGGCCCCAATTCCGGATACAAACAAGAAGATGATACCTAATTTTGCCCAAACTGTAGTAACGACGTTCCAGAGCACCAACCCCGAGGTTATGGAACAAAATCCCCAGCAGAGAAAAAAAAGAGTAAGCAGCCATTTGTAATTTCCTAAAGCATACTCACTGACCATCCTGAAACCCGGTTTAAATTCTTGACTTACAAAATGCAGCGTAAAAAGGCATACAAGGGAAATTATCCCGAAAGCAATGGTGCTGTTAGCGAATAAGACTGTTGTTTTCATCTTTTATTTTTTTAATTGCTCTAATAATAAGTCCAGGTAGTTTAATGTCATGGTAAATCCTTCCTTAAAGCCCATTTGAATGATTTGTTCTATGTCTTCAAGAGATTTGTGCTTGATGGTAATATGTACATTGGTTATACCGCTGCCTTCACTAAAATTGACATCCCAGTCTGCACTCGGTAATTCATAGTTTAAATTTTCATCTTTGTCAGCAAAAGCATCCAGATATTTGAAATTGGTTTTTGGACTGATGGATGTAAATGCCTGAATACTCCAATGTTCCTGACCTTCTGGACTGATCATAGCATAAAACCTTCGGCCACCCACCTTAAATTCCATGGATTTGGTTTTTGACGTCCAGGGTTTAGGGGCCCACCATTGGTCAAGTAGTTCTGGTTTTGTAAATACATCCCATACAAGGGAAAGTTCAGCTGCAAATGCCCTGTTGACAAGGATCGAATGGCTGGATTTGTCTACTGTAAATTCAAATAATAAATTATTTTTCATGTATTCTGATTTTTAATGGTGGATAATAAATGGTCTAACTGGTTAAATTTGGTTTCCCAGATCATTCTGAATTGGTTTAACCAGTGGTCAATTTCTTTCATTTTGTCAACATCCAGAGTGTAGTATATCTCCCTGCCTTTTTGTTCTTGTTTTACAAGTGCGCATTCCGTCAGAATGCGTAAATGTTTGGATACAGCTTGTCGTGTTGTGTTAAAGTTGTCAGCAATAGCCTTGGGCGTCATGGCTTGTAATGCAATTAAAACAACGATAGCCCGTCGGGTAGGGTCTGCAATAGCTTGAAAAACATCTCTTCTCATTGACTTGTTGTATTATTCGTGAAACTAAACGGTTGCAAATATATGTGCAACAATTCGGTTTCGCAAATTTATTTTCAATTTTTTTGTGATATTTAAAATTGTCTGTAAAAAGGATCAAAATATAGCCTGTCCCTAATATTTGTCAATCCAAGGGTTTTATTCCAATCCAGCATCAGCCTAACTTCCAATAAATATTATACAATCCGATAATTTATTATTTATACAAAAGCGCAAAGCAGCCAAAATGGCTTTACCTTTGTAACACTTCCTCCCCCAAACCTCCGTTTTTTTTAACCATCTCCACCCCACAAAATCAGGCCTTGCGAGGGGGTTGTCCCGAGGTTGTCCCGACGTTGTGCCGACCCATCCTTATGGATAAGCCCAGGATAAGTCCCGGCATCCCCATGGATACCTTATGAATAATCCCCATCCGATTTATGAATATTACAACTTAAATGGCTCAGTCCGAAATAGTTTATTTCTTTAGTACAATAAATTTTCCTGAATTTGATATCAATACAGGAAACAATTTCGTAGGTATGGAAATAATTACCTGGGAGGAGTGAAATTATTATAGCCCAGGGTTTTAACCCTGGGTTTTCAGACAATGTGAACTTCATTTTAGCGGGATTTTTGCCCAAAACCGCAAAAATCGTGACAAAATGATTAAGGTCTTGCCCTCCCTGGCGGTAAGATATCATCTCTCTATGCCACTGCTATTTTGCACTCCATGTTTCAAACACATAAACCCTGAAAGGGTGAAATTATTATAGCCCAGGGTTTCAACCCTGGGTTTTCAAACAATTTGAACGCTCCATTTTGGCGGGATTTTTGCCAAAAATTGCAAAAATCGTGACAAAATGATTTCGAACTCATCAAAGAACAACGTTTATATCTTCTAAGTCCAATTTAACAACACGATACAACTAATATAACCACATATCGCAGTTGATTAAAACGATAATACCCATTTACACCACATTTAAAAGTTAATCTTTTCTTAAAGCACACGCATTTTATGTTTCCCTTCGTTATACAAAATAATAAAAATTAGGGATGATGGCAAAGATGAAAGGAATTATTAAATTTGAAGGAAAACTGGGCGATAAAGTCGGTTACGTTTTAAACGGGAAATGGACACTGCGCTCCAAAGGCAAAGTCGACCTCCACAAAATGCGCACCGCACCACAGTATGAAGAAACCCGTAAAAACCAGTCCGAATTTGCAGTGGCATCCCGCGCCGGTCAGCTATTCCGCCAGGCCCTGATGCACCTCACCAAAGGTTTTACCAACCACAACTACCCACCGGAGGTCATGTCTGCAATGATCAACACCCTGCGTGCCGACAACACCCAACCCAAAGGCTTTAAACAACTCAACAACGGCCTCAAAAACCCGGAGTCCCAAATGGCATTCCGGAGGCTAAATATATTTTCTAAAAAAACAAAACACTACAAAGAAGCACTGATTCAGCATGCCTCCTCACCAAACGCCTTCAAACTGAACCGCAGCGTCCTGTGGGAAAAAGCCAAAAGCGGCGACAAAAAGACCGTGCGCATCGGCTACCTCCACCTGGATTTTGACGCTCAGATAGCCCATTATGAACCGGCACTATCTATCTCCTGCACCCGATCCGACAAGGAACAGTTCACCACCCATACCCTGCCTATGTCTAATGCAGAACCGACACCCTGGACCATGATCATCGTCCAGGTATGGCGCGAAAGCGACATCTACGAGCCCACCCGCTTGCAATTCATGTCCGTCCTCGATGTGGTAGATAACACCCTGGAGTATGTCGAAGAAGAAAAGACTTCAAAACGTTTTACAATCCTCAATAACAACCCCAAAGGAATAAAGATCACGACAGACCACAGCGGCATACAAAAGTTAATTAGCAACCTCCAACACCATAGCCCGGCGTTTAAACCATCAATCCCGGTTTTCGATCATACCAACAATGAATAGATCTGCCCACAGCAATTGCTGAATAGGGGAGGAATCAATAATATTGGGGAAACAGGGTAACGCTGGGTGTTCGTAGAAGATCGGGTTCTTGTATGCCGTCAAACCAGTCACAACACATAAGAGACCAGCATGTTATATGAACCCGGTAACGGTTATCAATTCCGTGTACAAAAAACCACCGCGTGCGGACGTTTCGTATTTGGGGTCACTGAGCAATCACAACTTGTTTTCATTGATCATATCCAAAAGCTCATCCCGGTAGTTTTTGCCTATCGGTAACTGCTTTACCTTACCGCCTTCCAGAAGTTCAACCATATTACCCAATATCGCCGTTATCTTTTTAATATTGACAATATACGAGCGGTGCACCCGTTTGAATTTGGTGACTGGCAATCGGTCCTCCAGACTTTTCATGGTTTGTAAAGTGATGACCCGCCCTGTCTCCTGGCGAATGATGACATAGTCTTTTAACCCTTCGATATACAGGATATCATCAAAATTTATTTTGACCAGCTTTTTATCTGCTTTTACAAAGAAGAAGTCTTCTGCAACTTCAGCGTGGTTGCTGTCGTGATCTTGCCTTCGGCTATGGAGTTTTTCCGATACCTTATTGACAGCCTTTAAAAACCGCTCCAGGGAGATGGGTTTCAGTAAGTAATCCACCGCATTTAACTCAAAACCTTCAACAGCATAGTCTGGATAAGCAGTTGTAAAAATAACGCACGGAGGATTGGATAGCGTTTTAAGAAAATCAATACCGGATAATTGCGGCATCTGAATGTCAAGAAACATCAGGTCTACCTGATTGTTTTTGAGAGCCTCATTGGCTTCAAATGCGTTTTCACATTTTTTAATGAGTTGAATATCCGGCATTTGACTAATATAGGTTTCTAATACTTCCAATGCCAACGGTTCGTCATCTACAATAATTGCTTTGATCATGTTTTACATTTTGATTTTGTGATTAATGATTTGCTAAGTTAAGCATCAAATCTATTTTATAAGTGTTTGGGCTTTCTTTTATTTCAAGCTGGTGGCAATTAGGATATAAAATGGCCATTCTTCGTTTAACATTGACCAGCCCTATTCCTCCGGACCTTTTTTCACCTATTTTAGGGATGGAGGGCGATTTGCTGTTCTCAAGGATCATTTGCAGATCGTGATTGGATATGTTTAATTCAAGATTGACAAATCCTTGCGATATCTGATTATTGATCCCGTGTTTAAAGGAGTTTTCAATAAATGGAATTAAAATGAGCGGTGATATTTTTTGGTCTGAAATTTCTCCGTTGATCTGAACCTTGATCAGCATTTTTGACCCGTGTCGCAGTTTTTCCAGCTCCAGGTAGTTTTGCATATAGTTGATTTCTTTACTCAGAGGTACTACTTTTTCATTGCACTCATAGAGCATATATCGCATCATTTCCGACAATTTGAGCACGATTTCAGGGGCAAGATCCGATTTTTTTAACGTAAGGGCATATAAGCTGTTTAGAGTGTTAAAAAGAAAATGTGGATTGATCTGCGATTTTAAAAACTTAAGCTCTGATTGCAGGGTCTGGCTTTCCAGATCTTTTTTATCCCTTTGCTGGATGATCCAGTCATTCATGACTTTATAAATAGTTGTGGAGGTACCAACAAAAAAAGTGGAGATAAAAATAAACGCCTGATTGGACACATAATACGATTGCAATTCAGCATTTCCGGTAGAAAACAGAAAAAGAAAGATTGTTTTTATGGGAGTAAGCAGCAGAGAGGCTATAGCCAAAGCACCAAAATGCCATAAGAAATTTCTTTCTTTAAGGTACTTTGGGAAAAGGTAAAAATAATTGAAATAGGCAATCAGGGCAAAGAAAAATACATTGGTGATATCAGTGATAAAGGCAAGCAAAAAACCCATTTTGGGCACATTGGAAATGAGCATCACAATGAAAAGCGAACCCCAAAATATCATGTGATAAAAAGAGTCCCTTTTTGACCATGATTTGATGAGTCTCTTTATATTTGGAAATTTCATGATTGTTTTTGAAAAGATAACATTGATTACAAAGATACAAAAGGATTATATTTGAATGTATCTTTTATTAGACAAAGAGGAGTTTATGGCTGATTAAACAAGCTGTATTCCCTATATTACTATTGCACTTCGGCATTCTTGTAAATTATCATTATCTTTGCCCCCATGAGAAAGGAAAAATTTAACCTCCAAGGCCTGACGGTTATTTACGAAGATAATCATTTAATTGCGATCAATAAACCGGTAGGCTCGCTGGTACACGGTGATGAAACAGGCGATGAAACCCTCGCTGATAAGGTAAAGCAATACATAAAAGTAAGGTACAACAAACCGGGCGATGTGTATTTGGGAGTGATCCATCGTCTGGACAGACCGGTAAGTGGAGTGATTATTTTTGCACGTACGTCAAAAGCATTGACCAGGATGAATAAAATGCTGCAGGAGAAATCCATACAAAAAACCTATGTAGCTATCGTGAGCAAAAGACCGGAAGAGCTGTCCGGAAAATTGGTACACTTTATCGCTAAAGACGAGAAAAAAAATATTGTTAGAGCTTACGCTAGCAAAAAATCTGGCGCCAAAGAAGCCATATTAACCTACGAGCTGAAAGGCGAATTGGATGGCAAAGTGCTTTTGGAAGTAAATCCCTTAACCGGCAGACCACATCAGATCCGGGCCCAACTCAGTAAAATTGGCTGCCCTATCGTCGGAGACCTTAAATACGGAGCTGAATATCCGTTACCCGATCAATCGATAGCGTTACATTGTCGCGAAATGTCTTTTATGCATCCCGTTAAGAATGAGATGGTTGTGATCAGAGCTGATGTCCCTTCAAAATTTCCATGGAATATTTTTTCCATTGAGTAGTAAGAATTCTTTTAATTTAACAAAAATGATTGTACTTTTGCGGCGTGAGGGGCATACGGCCTGCTCCTTCCGAACTCCCCCAGGGTAGAAATGCAGCAAGGGTAGGAGGTTGAGCGGCTCGGTGTGCTTCCTCACATTTTTATTTGAATCCTCTCTCATTTATAAAAATACATTCATGAAGTTTTTTATTGACACGGCTAATCTGGACCAGATTAAAGAAGCGATGGACCTCGGTATATTAGATGGCGTCACTACAAACCCTTCGCTAATGGCAAAAGAGGGTATCTCAGGTGAAAAAAATATCATCGCCCATTATAAAAAAATTTGTAAGCTGGTGGAAGGCGATGTAAGCGCCGAAGTAATCGCTACTGATTTTAAAGGCATGATTAGCGAAGGCGAACGTCTCGCTGATCTGGCAGATAATATAGTAGTTAAAATTCCAATGATAAAAGAAGGCATTAAAGCCATCTCATATTTTTCTGAAAAAGGCATCAATACCAATTGCACATTGGTTTTTTCTGCGGGACAGGCCATCCTGGCCGCAAAAGCAGGCGCTACCTATCTATCACCGTTTGTAGGTCGTGTAGACGATATTAACTGGGATGGAATGAAATTGATAGAAGAGATTGTTTCTATTTATTCTATTCAGGGATATTCTACCGAAGTACTTGCCGCTTCTATACGTACACCTTTACACATTGTTCAGGCAGCCAAAGCGGGCGCAGATGTAGTTACTTGCCCCCTAAGCAGTATCTTGGGTTTATTAAATCACCCGCTTACAGATATTGGATTGGCTAAGTTTCTGGAAGACCATCATAAAGCAAATAAGTAATTATTCGGAATAAATACCCGTTTCCCCGGCTAAGTAAGTCCACAATGGATTTATTTATAGTTTGTGTTTGCTCATAGTTTGGCTTCAACCTGGATAAAGTGTTCACGTTTTTTAACAGTCGATGATATTAACGGCAGTGGCCAACCCGCCTTCTGAAGTCTCTTTATATTTTCTGTTCATATCTTTGGCAGTTTCCCACATGGTTAAAATGACATTATCAAGGGGCACTTTGATGTCCTCAGGATTACGGTCCATAGCAATAGCCGCAGCATTGATCGCTTTAATGGCCCCCATCGAATTTCTTTCTATACAGGGCACCTGAACCAGGCCACCAATGGGGTCACAAGTCATGCCAAGATGATGCTCCATAGCTACTTCCGCTGCTATGGTACACTGTTCCGCACTTCCCCCCAGTAACTCAGTCAACCCGGCCGCAGCCATGGCAGAAGAAACCCCTATTTCCGCCTGGCACCCGCCCATTGCCGCTGAAATAGTCGACCCTTTTTTAAATATACTACCGATTTCTCCGGCTGTACACAAAAATTGATTGATTTCTTTATCTCCTGCACTTTTATTGACAAAACACAAATAATACATCAGCACAGCAGGTATGACGCCCGCGCTCCCATTGGTAGGGGCAGTGACAACACGCCCGAAGGAGGCATTGATCTCATTCACCGCGATGGCAAAACTGCCGGTCCATTTTAAGATGTCCTGAAACCCTGGATTCGTATCCCGGATACATTGCATCCAGCTTTTACTGTCATTATAAGTCGCGGAGGATAGTAAATTGTTGGTGACATCATAGGCGCGGCGTTTAACCCGAAGTGCACCAGGCAGATAACCCTCGGCATGACATCCGGCATACATACTCTCCAGCATTACTTCCCATATCTTTTTTAGTTGATGATGAATTTCCTCAGCCGACCTGTCGTGCAACTCATTCAGGAATACAATTTCAGAAATGGACTTATTATACTTATCACAGTATTGTATTAGCTCTTTGCTGTTTTGAATAGGAAAAGGGTGGGTGGGAGCATGCTCCAAAGCAGCCAGCGATTCTCCTTCTCGAATGATAAATCCACCCCCGACCGAATAATATGTTTCAGATATCACGTCACCGCCGTCCGTTTCTAACATAAAAATCATCCCGTTGGCATGGGCAGGCAGAAAATCTTTTTTAAATTGAATGTCCTTTTCGGCATCAAAGGGTATTGAATAATTGCCGGTATGGATATGTTTATTTCTTTTAATAGTATCAATAATCTTTGGTATGGTTTCCGTTTTTACAGTAACAGCATTATATCCGGCCAAACCCATGATCACCGCCAGATCCGTAGCATGTCCCAGCCCGGTCAGAGAGAGCGACCCGTAAAGCGATACACTGATTTTACTCGTATTGGTGATAACACCTTTTTTATGGCAGCGCTCCATAAATTGACGTGCAGCTTTCCATGGCCCTAAGGTGTGCGATGAAGACGGTCCTACTCCAATCTTAAATACATCAAATACACTAATGAATTCCATATTAAAAGCTTATCTTAAATAGGTTATATAATAACTTTAGGTATCGAAGCCTGTATCCTGAATCTTCAACATACTTAAACTCCCTAAAATGGTTTAATGTTTATTATTACTTTGAAGGTCAGTATCTGCTTTTTTATAATCTTCTGGGATACCAATATCAATAAAGTATGTGTCAAAAACCTTTCCATATACATCCCCGTTTAAAGCAGACTTTTCCAGCACTTCTTTTTCAAATGAAAATACTTCCGGCAGCGACATCTCAAGCATCGTTTTTTTATGCACCAGGTAAATTCCCCCGTTGATCAGGCCGGATTGGCAAAATGTTTTTTCATTAAATTGAATTATTTTTTGATCCTCTGCCAGACGCACCGAGCCGTATCGGTCAAAATTTTCCATAGGCTTTAAGGCAACTGTAATAAAAGCATTTTGAGCACAATGTGCCGAGTAAAGCGCCTCTAAATCAATAAGAAACAACGTATCTCCGTTAAATACATAAAAATCCTCATGAGGTATAAGACTTAACGCTTTCTGAATGGCTCCACCTGTGCCTAAAGCATAGGTTTCAATAGAATACACATAATTTAATTCTTTCCAGTGTTTTTCTAAATGCTCGATGATATATTCCGATTTATACCCCAGGGCAAATACAAATTCGGTTACACCAGATTCAAGCAGATTTTGAAGAAGATGGTCTATAAACGGTTTGCCTGCTACTGGCGCCATACACTTGGGTAATACCGGCACCTCCGGCTTTAACCGGCTTCCCAAACCGCCGGCTAATATTAAAGCGGGTGGTAATTTCATAGATGGTCAAAATAGTTTTCTTCAACCAACTGACATATGATATGCCCGATCAGTATATGTGACTCCTGAATCCGGGGAGTATCATGTGAAGGTACATTGATTAAAATATGACACACCGTACCAAGCTCGCCTCCGCTATCCCCGGTCATACCGATCGTCTTCATTCCTTTTGTTTTAGCTGCGTTGATGGCGTTTAATATATTTTTACTATTGCCGCTCGTAGACAACCCGACTAGAACATCTCCCGCATTGCCGATGCCTTCTACTAATCTCGAATAAACCACATCATAACTGTAATCATTCGCTACAGCAGTAAGGTAAGAGGTATTGACATGCAGCGCTTCTGCAGGCAGTGCCCTTCGGTCTTTGTAAAACCTGCCACTGAATTCAGCTGCTAAATGCTGGGCGTCGGCTGCACTACCTCCGTTACCACAAAACAACACTTTATTCCCATTTTGAAATGCAGTGGTTATAAGTTCCGCTGCCTGCTGAATGTTTTGAATTAAACCTTCATTTTCAAGAATTAAGGTTTTTGTGGCAATAGATTGTTTGATGATATCTTTTATTTCTGACATGATTTAGGTTTGTTGAGATGAACCTTTCCAATGAGTTAATCCATCTTGGGTAAATAGAAAAGGGATGTTTTTTCCTTCAAATTTCGAAAGCGATTTGATGACATCATACCTGCTCGTGCCCGGACAATAAAATATCATGAAACCTCCGCCACCGGCGCCACTTATTTTACCTCCTGTAGCACCGGCCGCTTTTGCAGTGTTGTAGATATTTTCAAGATGATCATTACTGATATTGGATGCCATGTTTTTTTTGTGCTTATGTCCAAAATCAAATAGCTCTCCTATTTTATGCAATTCTCCTTTGAGTAAAGCTTCTTTCATCATGATGGATTGGGCTTTGATCTGATGCATCGCTTCTATCGATTCCTGATTATTGGATTTAACATTGGCGACCTGCTCATCAATTATCCGGGCAGACTCACGACTTTTTGAAGTGTAAAAAAGAACTATATTTTTTTCTAGTTCCCAGATATATTCTGACTTGATCCTTAAAGGATTCACAATCGTTTTGTCATTATTATAAAACTCCATATAGTTAAATCCCCCGAATGTTGCAGCATATTGATCCTGTTTGCCACCTGCAAGATTCAGATAATTGCGTTCAATTTCAAAGGCATAATGCGCAATGTCATATTCTCCCAAAGGCAGATTCAGCATCTCCTTAAAAGCACCGATAAGGGCTACAACCAGGGTTGACGACGATCCAAGGCCAGAACCCGGAGGTGCCTGTACATAAGTGGTAATTTTTAAGCCCTTGGTTTCAAAGGAAAAGTCTTCCTGTATTTTATTATAAACGCCCTTAAGTAAATTGAGCTGTCCCTCAGTATCTATTTTTGATCCAATATTATATACTTCTGAAGTTTCATAATCTTTAGCTGAAAACACAATTGTTCCGCTATTCGTTTTTTCTATGTCAACATAAGCAAAAAGCGAAATGGTCGCATTCAGAATGGCTCCTCCATATAAATCACTGTATGGACTGACGTCAGTACCTCCACCTGCAAGTCCTAAGCGGAGTGGGGCACGGCTTCTGAAAATTTTAGGCATGCTCTTGTTTTAGTTTCGCTGTTCTATAAATGGCTTCAGTCAATTTACTCCAGCTGAGCTTTTTTTTCTCTTCTGGAAAAGCTTTGTAAAAAATATCGGGATCAAAATGTTGCATTTTTATTAAAGCTTCGCATATGGACACAGGTTCCGGCTCACACACCACGCCCAGCGTTGGAGGAACCAAATCGGGAAGTGCCCCGACATTCGTAACGATCATTGGTATTTCAAAATGATACGCCAGGGGACTTACCCCACTTTGGGTGGCATTTCTGTAAGGTTGAACAACACAATCACTGGCACTAAAGTATAATGTGACATCTTCATCTTTAATAAATTTGGTGTGCGTAAAAATCTTTTCTTTTTTGTGGCTTTTGTTGATCATTTCTATGATCTCTTTTTCATCCGCATAATATTCTCCGGCTATGAGCAAATATACCTCTGGATTTGTGTGGTTTAAAAGTTCGAATGCTTCTAGGAGCAAATCCAGGCCTTTGTATTTTCGGATGAAACCAAAAAATAAAAATATATACCCTTCCTGAGGTAAGCCTAATTGATTTCTGGCCTGACGCTTATCTGTTTTTATTCCAAAATTATCATAAAGCGGATGCTGTACCAGAGTGACTGGCTTTTTAGTAAACTGGCTCAGATCGTTTTTGACGAAAGCACTCATGGTTATGAAACCATGCAGACTTTTGGTAAAGTAACGCGTAAATAGCCGGTCTCCTGGTCTTTTTTCATGTGGCAGGGCATTGTCAATTAACCCGATAAGGCTGCTTTTGCTGTTCCGGCCTGCAATTCGCAAGATTGTTCCCAAACAAGGTCCCATAAATGGTATCCAGTACCTGACCAGAATAATATCTGCCTCTTCCCGACGGATTCTATTCCCCATTTTAATCCAGTTAAACGGGTTTATAGAGTTTATTCCAGCAATGATATTCAGATCTGTCGGTGGGGGACTCTCAGAAAGTTGTGTTTTACCGGGAAATAAAAAATCAGGATACTGAAGAGAAAAGGTGTATATGATGACGTCATGCCCTTCCTGAATAAATTGTCTGGCTAATCGTTCATTAAAAGTTGCTAGACCTCCCCGGAGAGGGTATGCCGGTCCTATGATGATTATTTTACTCAATCAATTCTTAATTTGAGATACAAAAGTACTTTTTTAAAATATAATTAGGCTACTATTTAATGGATATCCTTCCTTTTAAGTTGGAAATAACACGGACTTCACCGAACGCAATTCTTTCAAAATATTGGCTATCAGTATTTTAATCCACCAATGTTTTGAAATGTTGAATTTTATTCAGTTTGGGCTCACTTTTGATTTTTTATCTTTAAAATTTCCTACGGCTATAATAAAGTGACAAATGTAAAAACTAAACTTTTTTCCTGTTTTTAAAGTTATTAAATAAAATTATATCTGCAATGACACGAAAATATATATTATTTATTTCAGCTTTGTTTGTTGCTGCCAATGCATTTGGTCAGTTAAAAGGAGCAGTGCCGCAGGCTAAAACCCCTGCCCATATGAATGAGCAGCGTAAAATACCTTCAAATTCGCCTGCCGCAGTGGCAAAAAATAATGCAGATAAGCTAAATACAAGCTTAAAATTATCAGAAAAACAACATAAGGATTTGTATTTAGCCTTATTGGATTATGAAACAAATGTGGATAAAACGACTAAAAGTAAGTTGTCAAAGTCAGATCAGTTTAAAAAGATGAACGAGTTAAACATTAAACGCCAGGAGAAATTGAAACTGATTTTGAATAAAGAACAATACCACGCCTACATAATGTCATTTCCTTAATCAACCGGTCTGACCATCAGAGTATTTAGAGAGAATTCTTAGATATTCTCTTAAGCGGAATTCCGTCAGTAATCCAATGGAAAAGTCAATAGCGGCGATTAGAGCAATTGGAATGGCAGTCCCGGTTAAAATCCCTTTCGCCTGACTAAATAATCCTAAAAAGGCAATGATCGTGCTGGCAATAATGGTATAGATATACCGACGCCTGTTTATATTTTTTTTCTGTATCCTGTATTCAGTATATTTTTTTTCTTCATTCAAAGAGACTGCATCAAGTGTGCCCATATTTTTATAGTGTCTGTAACGGCGCAGCGAAACATAATACATGGCACCTCCCTTACCGAAACAATACACAAAAAACATAAAAAATCCCACACTAAGATACCGAAAGCCGGCCGAGATGGCAAATTGATTTAGTACAATGGCAAAGATACACAAGATAACCCCAACTAAAAAATAGAAACCTGATGCCATTAAATCACCCTTATAAAGTATCCTGCATTTTTCGACCATCAGATAATTGCTATTTATTTCAATACACTATTGATAATATCATCATCAGCAACATGAGGTATTGTAACTTTTAAATCAGAATTTCCCTCCATCGCTCTTCTTATTGCAAATATGGCCTCTGGATTCCTTGCCCAGCTCCTTCGTGCAATACCATTGTTTACATCCCAATCCAGCATGGATTTAATATTTTTTATAGAACTTTTGCTGCCATCGATCACCATACCAAAACCACCGTTAATGACTTCACCCCAACCTACACCACCACCATTATGCAAAGATACCCAGGTGGCCCCTCTGAATGCGTCTCCGACAAAATTATGAACTGCCATATCCGCCGTATATTTTGAACCGTCATATATATTTGAAGTCTCGCGGTAAGGAGAATCAGTTCCAGACACATCATGGTGATCTCGACCTAACACAATTGGACCAGATATTTTCCCTTTTTTAATGGCCTTATTAAATGCTAAAGCTATTTTTATCCTCCCTTCAGCATCGGCATATAGAATCCTGGACTTGGAGCCAACTATTGGAAGATTTGTTTTGGCATTTTTTATCCAGTGAATATTGTCTTTTAATTGGCCCCGTATTTCATCAGGTGCACTTTTATAAATTTTTTCCAATACCTTTTGCGCTATTTTATCCGACTTGTATAAATCAGACGATTTCCCGGATAAACATACCCATCGAAAAGGCCCAAACCCATAATCAAAACACATAGGCCCCATAATATCTTCAACATACGATGAATATCGGTATTTATCTCTTTTTTTATTTTCCCAAATATCCGCACCGGCCAGCCCGGCTTCCTTTAGAAATGCATTTCCATAGTCCCAGAAGTACATTCCTCTGGAGGCAAGGGTATTTATTGCCTTGACATGCCTTTTTAATGTTTTATGTACTTCATCCATAAATTTTGACTTGTCTTTATTTAAAAGTACTTTAGCCTGCTCAAAGGTGTATCCCGCAGGACAATAACCTAAATCATCAATATTGTGCAATGAAGTTTGATCCGATCCTAATTCTACATGCAGATTTGCCCGCACAGCTGCTTCCCAAAAATCAACGATATTTCCATGATATACCAATGCAATTCCTTTGCCTTCAGACTTACAGGCATTGATTCTTTCTATCAGTAAATCGAGATCCGAATAAACATTTTCTTTTAATATATAACCATCCGAAATTCTTTGGGAAATGGCAGCTGTATCAACTTCTGCAATTACGCCGACGGCTCCGGTGATCACAGCGGCAATGGACTGAGCTCCGGACATGCCCCCTAAACCCGAAGTAACAAATAATACTCCTTTTAACTGGTCATTCCCAATGCTCATTTTTCGGCCGGCATTCAACAGCGTTATGGTAGTTCCATGCACAATGCCCTGAGGCCCAATATACATAAAGGAACCGGCAGTCATTTGCCCGTAAGAAGTGACGCCTAATGCATTATATTTATTCCAGTCTTCTTTCGAAGAATGATTAGGGATCATCATTCCATTGGTGATAACTACTCTTGGTGCTCTTTTATGTGACGGGAAAAGGCCTAATGGGTGACCCGAATATAAAACAAGTGTCTGTTTGTCCGACATTTGCGATAAATACTGCATGGTTAACCGGTATTGCGCCCAGTTTTGGAATACAGAACCATTGCCTCCGTATGTGATAAGCTCCTGAGGATATTTAGCCACAGCAAAGTCAAGATTATTTTGAATCATTAACATGATTGCCGCTGCCTGCTTTGACTTCGAAGGATATTCATGAACCGGCCTGGCCACCATTTCATAATCTGGTAAATATCTGTACATATAAATTCGGCCATACATGTTGAGTTCTGTATAAAATTCTTTTGCCAGAACTGCATGGTGTTTGGGATCAAAATATCGTAATGCATTCCGGATGGCAAGTTTTTTATCATCCCGGGACAATACCTTGGTAATATTTCTTTTTGGGGCATGAGGAATGCCTTTTAAAGGAACTTTAGAGGGTGGCAAATGGGAAGGAATGCCTGTTTCTATTTCCTGAATTATTTTATTGGTATGCATATCGGTATCCGTTTTAAAGTGTAAATATAAGGGCATTTGAACACAACTGATTCACTTGTGGTTCAAAAAGTAAGGACAAAAAAAAAGCCCTCCCAATTTGGAAGAGCTTTTTGATCATATTAATTTTATGTTATTTTGATCCTTCTTTCTCTTTTGAAGAAGAGCAGGATTTTGCCGAATCTTTTTTGCAACAAGCTTTACCTTCACTTTTTCCTGCACATGCTTTAGCAGGAACTTTTTCACCATTTTCATTTTTTTCCATACTGGCAGAAGCAACTTTAGTAAATGATTTGGTATTGGTATCAAATATAACTTCATCCCAACTTACTTTACCTGATGTTGAACATACAGATTTTTCAAAATAAGTAGTGGTTCCGGACATTTCACACGTTCTTTTTGTAATGTTTCCATTGGATGCAGCTACTGCAGCATCAGCTTCCATCACGGCACTGGCTACTTTAGTAGACGATTCAGTATCTGTACTGGCAGATGCAGATTTTTTTGAAGCACAGCAAGCCTTTCCGGCAGATGCTGATTTATTGCAGGTCTGCGCATTGGCATTAAAAGATACGAATAAAACTAGAGAAAAAAATACAATTAAATGTTTCATGTTTAAAAGATTAAAATTATGAATATTAGATAATATCAAGTACAACGCAAAAATACGAATAAACTATTCAAAATTAATTATTGTAACCAAATTTTACAAAATAATTAACTTTTTCAGAAGAAGCGGATTGAACTTCATCTCCGTACTTTTGTAGGTAAATAGCATTTTCCTGATAATGATGCAGCAAGATGTACTTAATCGCTGCTCCTTTTAACGGGATGATTCTTGGCCAATTATCATAAAATTTGAACAAAGCGTCACTTTTTTCCTGAAATTATTTAATTTTGCACCCTTATGAAAATTTTGAAGTATCTTATTGTATTTTCAGTTTTGTTTGTAGCCGCATGCAAATCTGAATTTGAAGCGCTGAGAACCAGTAATCAGCCTGAAAAAGTGTATAAGGCAGCCAATAAATATTATGATAATAAAGAATATGATCGAGCCATAGCTTTATACGATATTGTAATTCAGTATTACAGAGGAAGGCAGGAGGCTGAAAATTTATTTTATAGATATGCATATGCTCACTATTATCAGGGTGACTTTATTCTTGCCTCCACCTACTTTAAAAATTATTCAGGTACTTTCTCAAATAGCGTAAATAAAGAAGAAGCGGAATATATGGCAGCATATTCCAACTACAGATTATCGCCAAATTACAAATTAGATCAATCCTATACTGAAAAGGCAATTGAAGGGTTTGAGCAATTTATCAACATTTATCCAAATACAGAAAGAGCGGTATCAGCCAATAAGCTGATTGATGAAATGCGAAAAAAACTGGAACAAAAGTCGTTTGAACAAGGGAATTTATATTATAAAATTGGACAATACCAGGCTGCGGTCACTTCTTTTCAAAATACACTGAAAGATTTTCCTGAATCAAAAAAGACTGAAGAAATTCGTTTTTTAATTATTAAATCCAGTTTTGTTCTTGCCTCTAACAGCATTTTTGAGAAAAAGGCAGAAAGATTTAATCAAACTATTGACCATATAAATACGTTTATTAAAAAGCACCCGAAATCAAAATGGATTAAAGAGGTGAAAAATATAGAAAAAGAATCATTATCCGAGCTTAAAAAATTGAAAGCATGACATCAGATATTAAATCAAAAGTTCAGGGCCTCGACCCAAACATTAAAGCAAGAGACATTAAGTCAATTTCCGCACAAACATCCAATATTTATGAATCTATTGCGGTAATTACAAAAAGAGCAGAACAGATTGCAATTGAAATTAAAAATGAATTGCACGGGAAACTGGATGAATTTGCAAGTACTTCTGAAACTATTGAAGAAATTCTTGAAAATAAAGAACAAATCGAAATTAGTAAGTTTTATGAAAGACTACCGAATCCTGCAATAATAGCTACAGAGGAGTTTCTTAAAAATGACTTGGAATTTGAATATAGAGAACCACGGGTGCACACAGAAGAGTAATAAATTTTAAAATTTATGCTTCAGGGCAAAAAAATACTTTTAGGCATAACCGGAAGCATAGCTGCTTATAAGGCAGCATATTTATGCCGGCTGTTAATGAAAGAGGGATGTCAGGTAAAAGTAATAATGACGCCTTCAGCCTGCAACTTTATTACGCCTTTGTCTCTGTCAACTTTATCTTCGAACGATGTTTGTACAGAGATTTCTGATGGTAAAACATGGAATAACCATGTTGAATTGGGCCTTTGGGCTGATGCTATGATTATTGCCCCCGCTACCGCTTCGACTATCTCAAAAATGGCAAATGGATTGTCTGACAATATGCTGCTTGCAGTGTATTTATCGTCAAGGTGTCCGGTTTTTATAGCTCCTGCCATGGATTTTGACATGTGGAAACACCCATCTACAGTCGCAAATATCAAAAAACTGATACGTTTTGGTAATCATATTCTGCCTGTTGGCTTTGGCTTTTTAGCCAGCGGGCTGGAAGGGGAAGGTCGTATGGCTGAACCCGAAGTTATTGTAGATAATTTGAAAAGCTTTTTTCAGATACAACATGACCTTCGTGGAAAAAATGTATTGATTACTGCCGGACCTACTGTAGAAAATATTGATCCTGTTAGATTTATAAGTAACCGGAGTTCGGGTAAAATGGGTTATGCAATTGCTGAAGAGTGCCTGGCACGTGGCGCAAAGGTTACCTTGGTTTCCGGACCCGTGAACTTGTCACTTAGTGCTGATAACCTTAAAACGATACATGTTCAGACCGCTGATGAAATGTTGGAAGCTTGTCTTGAGAATAGCGAAAGCTCCGATATAATTATTCTCTGTGCCGCAGTTTCAGATTATAAACCTGTAAACTTTTCATCTGAAAAAATAAAAAAGTCGGACGATAAACTTGATATCAGTTTGGTTAAAAACGTAGATATTGCAGCTTGCCTTGGCCAAAAGAAGCATTCAAATCAAATACTTGTTGGCTTCGCTTTGGAAACAAATGATGAAATTAGTAATGCAAAACATAAGTTGCACAAGAAAAATCTTGATTTTATCGTTCTAAATTCATTAAAAGATGCCGATGCTGGCTTTGCTTATGATACCAATAAGATCACAATTATTGACAAATGGGGTAAAGAACATCCCTTTGAGCTCAAAAGCAAAAAGGAAGTGGCTACAGACATCATAAATTTCATGATTAAAATACAGGATAAAGTTGAACATGCATAAAATTTCTCAAATAATTCTTTTAGCCTTATTTTGTTTACCGGCAGCCTATTCTCAGGAACTGAATTTTAAGGTAAGCATAATTACGCAAGGATCCATTAATTCGCTTACAAATGATCCTGCCCTTTTTAAGGAGCTGGAGAAAAATATGACAGAGTATTTGAATACCACAAAATGGACGGAGGATGAATTCCAACCCCTTGAGAAAGTAAAAGGTTCCCTTCAGTTAACAATAACAGGAGAAGTTCAGCCAACTGTCTTTAAGGCCGAATTGGTGTTTCAAACCGAAAGACCGGTGTACAATTCTATCTACTCAAGCCCAATTATCAATTTGATTGATAAAAATGTGACTTTTACTTTTAACGGGCTTCAGCCATTACTAAAAACGACAAATACATTTTATGATAACCTTTCTTCTATTTTAAGCTTTTATGTTTATTATGCTTTAGGCCTTGATTACGATTCTTTCAGCTTAAACGGCGGAGAACCTTTATTTCTAAAAGCGCAGGAAATAATTACCTCGTTGCCTTCTAATTTTGTGCGGGATGAGGGTTGGAAAAATGATGGTGGAGGCAGAAGAAATAGGTACTGGCTTGTTGAAAATATTTTAAATCCCCGAATGAGGCAGTTTAGACAAGCTTTTTATGAATATCATAGACTCTGTTTGGACAAAATGTATGAAGAATCAGATAAAAGTAGGGCAGTTTTACTCAGTGCTTTGACTTCCGTTGGACAGGCTAATCTCGAATATCCAAACACCTATTTAATACAAATGTTTGGCGACGCTAAAAAAGATGAAATTGTCGAGATATTTAAATTGGGAGACAAAGGACAAAAGGCCAAAGTTAAGGCCATTATGGTAGGCATGGATGCCAGTAAAACGGAAAAGTACAGTGTACTAAACTAATTCATTGCTTAAATATTAATTTTGATCAATATTGCTGTATTTGCATCTGGGAGTGGTAGTAATGCAAGGGTGATTATGACCTATTTCCAGCATCATCCTGTTATTAAAGTGAAATTGGTGGTAACCAACAGGCCAGATGCCGGCGTAATTAATATTGCCAAATCCTTTGGTATCAATGTGATTGTGATAAATCGAAAGGAATTTTATGAGTCTGACCATTTTATAAAAAAACTTCAGTCAGGAAATATCGATTTTTTAATTTTGGCGGGATTTCTTTGGTTGATTCCTTTGGAACTGATCAAATTATTCTCTGATAAAATTATTAATATTCACCCTTCTCTGCTTCCTAAATATGGCGGTAAAGGAATGTACGGACATTTTGTTCACGAAGCCGTGAAACAACATGAAGAGACAGAAACTGGAATGACGATCCACTTAGTAAATGAAAAATACGACGAGGGAAAAATACTTTTTCAGGCAAAATGCAAATTGACACCTGAAATGGATTCGGAAAATATTGCGGCAAAAGTTCTAAAACTGGAACATAAATATTATAGCAGGATTATCGAAAAATATATTTTGAATATTTAACTTAGTTAAATGGTGTTTAAGCAAATTATATTTTGAAATTTCGTTTCATAATTGTGTTAATTTATGTTAAAGATTGCCCAATGGAAAAAACACATTATTAAAATATCGTATTTTTGCCCTGTGTTATAATAAACGGTTCGTTTATGAAGTAAGTTTTTAATACATTTTCACTATATTAAAATAAAATTATATGAGTATTAACAAAAATTATCAATCTGCAAAAGGAACTTGTAAAGTTACATTTTCATATCCTGCAAGTGCTGCAGAAGGAGTTAAAACAATTCAGGTTTTGGGCGATTTTAACAATTGGGATGTTAAAGTTGCACCTAAAATGAAAAAAAGTAAAGATGAATTTAGTGCGACCGTTGAATTGGCCGCTGGTAAAATTTATGAATTCAGATATCTTCTGGATGGTAACAAATGGGATAACGATTTTAATGCAGATAATTATATTCCTGCACCATACGCCGGAGTTAAAAACAGTGTTTTAGTCCTGGATGCTGTAGTAACTAAAGCTGAGGTTAAAGAAAATACAAAAAAATCAACACCTGTAAAAGCGAAAAGCAGCAAAGTTGAAAAACCAACTGAAGTGAAAAAAGAAAAAGCTTTAGCTGTAAAACCAGCTAAAAGTGTTGAGGTAAAAGCTGCTCCGGCTCAGGCTGCAAAAAAAGTAGTAGCAAAAACTACTAAAACAACAGCTGCTCCAAAAGAGGTAAAAACGGTTAGTGCACAGGAATCCAGTAAGAAAAAACCGACAGTTAAAAAATAAGTATTATAGTATTAGCTGGAATTGGTTTAATCCTGATTTTGTGTAGCCGTGTTCTCGGAGAAACCCAAAATACAATAATTTATCTTCTTGTATTTAAGCACACTACAGAGCTTCGCCTGTTATTCCGAAATAATATTTTTTTTAGATTGGAAATATGTATTTAAAACATTTTTCGATTTTTTAAATTAAAATGCGTACGATAAAGGGTATCTGAAAAGGAATTTTTAGGTAACCCTTTTTTTTTAGTGTATTTACCAGATACCTTCATTTGAATAGCAAATGTCGAAGGCATCTCAGAAGTGGGAATTCAGGATATACTTAATTTTATGAATGAATTGTCGAACAAATTGGACATTTTTCAACAGAATGACCTCTCGCCATACAATATTCCCGCCCATAAAATATAATTTGTAAATGCAGTTTATTCCAAATGTTTTTGGGAAATAACGCTTTTAAATCGGCCTCTGTTTGTACTACATTTTTACCCGAAGTTAATCCCCATCTTTGTGCCAGCCGGTGAATGTGTGTGTCAACAGGGAAAGCCGGTATACCAAACGCCTGTGACATTACAACCGAAGCTGTTTTGTGACCCACGCCGGGAAGGGATTCAAGAGACTCGAAGGAAGGTGGCACTTGGCCATCATATTTCTCAAGTAATATTTTGGATAATGTGTGTATAGCAACACTTTTTTTAGGCGACAACCCACATGGTTTTATGATTTCTTTTATAATGCCTGCATCATGACTGACCATATCTTTTGGATTGTCAGCCAGTTGGAATAATATTGGAGTTATTTTATTAACGCGCTCATCTGTACATTGAGCTGACAATAAAACAGCAATCAATAGGGTATAGGCATCTTTGTGATGCAGAGGGACAGCAGGTTCAGGATATAAACTATCCAGGGTGTCTATTATAAATTTAATTTTATCTTTTTTATTCATTTTTTAACGCACCTGGTTTTTAATAAAAAAAATCTGATCACCGGCTATGTCCATTTTGTTAAAGACGTCACCATGTAATAACGGGGCTGAAACCCCTTGATTTAATCTAATTTTTGTTTTTATGATTCTGGCTTCGTGCCATAGACCTGCAGCTATGAAGGAGGCGAGTAGCTTTGATCCCCCTTCAACTAATAAAGTAGAAACACCTGAATGATAAAGTATTTTAAGCATAGGTAACAGGTCTCGGGTACTTTCTACTTTGATGTATCGGAGAAATTCACTTTTTTCATCTTTAATCGTATTGATGATCCAGGTTTGTGTAAGATTTTTTTCCGCCCCTAAAATGTAATTCTCCTCATTATAACTGTCCATTACAATTTTAATAGGATTTTCACCAAAATAGTATCGTACATTGAGTGATGGTTTATCAATTAAAGCAGTTTTTTTTCCAACCATGATGGCATCACATTCTGACCTCCACTTATGGGTAATTATTTGTGTATATGAGTTGGAAAGCCATATTTGTTCACCCTCTTTCCCTATATAATTATCTTCGGATTGCGCCCATTTTAAAATAATGTAAGGCAAACCGGTTAAGTTCACTTCAAAACTTTTTATAAGCTGATTGGATTCAATCTCATAAAATGGCACATGAACTAGTATTCCGTACTCCTTAAGATACTTTATCCCGTTGCCGGCTACTTTGGGGTTCGGATCCTTACAACCTATGACTACCTCGGTTATTCCTTCCTCAACGATTTTATGAACACAAGGAGGCGTTTTACCAAAGTGTGAACAAGGTTCGAGACTAACATATAAAACCGCTTTTGATATCAAACTACGGTCTTCGGTTGAAACACTATTTATGGCATTAATTTCAGCATGGTCTTTACCAAAAGCAACGTGAAAACCTTCACCGATAATCCGATTATTATAAACAAGTACAGCACCAACATGCGGATTACTACCTGTATATTTGCCTGCCTTATTTGCTAATTCAATACATCTTTTTAGATATGGAACATGGGTATCCAAAATTGGCATATCTTTATTTAAGTTACAGAAACCAAAAACAATATTTTATCTTCCATGACAATGTTTATACTTTTTGCCACTTCCACAAGGACATAGATCATTCCTTCCGACTTTTTCTTCTGTCCGTTTAAAGGTTTCTGGTTTTTCACTTCTTTTTGAAACACCCTCTGCAGCTTGCCTGATCGCATCTTCTTCTCTGCTGGTGCGAACTTTGGTCAGATCTGTTTTCTGTACTTTGGCTTCCCGCATCTCCTGCTGTATCAGAAGTTTACCATTAAATAAATAAGCAGATACATCTTTGTTTATTTTATTTATCAGGTCTTCAAACAAATTGTAAGCTTCAATTTTATATTTTACAAGTGGATCTTTTTGCTCAAATGATGCCGCCTGAACAGCGTCCTTGAGTTCATCCATGTTTCTTAAATGTTCTTTCCAGTGGTCATCAATAATCGCTAAGGTGATTGTTTTTTCAATATCACGCATAATTGATGATCCTTTCGAATCAATGGCAGTCTTCAAATCAGCAGCTATTGGTAGCGGATTCGTCCTTCCATCAGTGAATGGAATTGCAATTCTTTTATATCGGTGACCTTCATTTTCATATACCTGCTTTATTGTTGGTAATAAAATTTGAGTGATCTGCTCCGATTTATGATTATAATGCGCCATTACAGAGTCAAATAAACTGTCGATAAGCGAATCAATGGAAGAATTTTTAAATGTATCTTCTTCTATTTTTGGATCAATACTTAAGGACGTGAGACAATCGTAGCGGAAATTTTCAAAACTATTACTTTTTTTATTTACTTCAACTACTTGCTCAACGGAGCCAACAAACATATTATGAAGGTCAACGGTCAGTCTGTCTCCTTGAAGGGCATTATTCCTTTTTTTATAAATAGCCTCCCGCTGTATATTCATTACATCATCGTAATCCAACAACCTTTTCCGTGTGCCAAAATTATTTTCTTCTACTTTTTTCTGCGCTCGTTCGATGGATTTGGTGACCATACTGTGTTGAATAACTTCCCCATCTTTGTGCCCCATCTTATCCATTATCCCCGCAATTCGCTCCGATTGGAATAAACGCATCAGATTATCTTCAAGGGAAACATAAAACTGGGAGGTTCCAGGGTCTCCCTGCCTTCCTGCCCGCCCTCTTAATTGCCTGTCTACCCTTCGGGAGTCGTGTCTTTCTGTGGCTATAATGGCCAGCCCCCCGGCTTTTTTAACTTCCTCACTTATTTTAATGTCTGTACCCCGGCCCGCCATATTCGTGGCAATAGTTACCGCACCTGCTTTTCCGGCTTCAGCTACAATCTCTGCTTCTCGTTGATGCTGCTTCGCATTTAAAACATTGTGCTTGATTCCCCTTAAACTTAAAGTTCTGCTTAATAATTCTGAGATTTCAACCGATGTTGTACCCACCAGTACGGGCCTTCCTTGACTCGTAAGTTTCCCGATCTCATCGATCACCGCATTAAATTTTTCCCTGCCTGTCTTATATACCAAATCTTCGCGGTCATCCCTGATTATTGGTTTGTTGGTTGGTATTACTACTACATCAAGTTTGTATATTTCCCAAAATTCTCCGGCTTCAGTTTCTGCAGTACCTGTCATACCGGCTAACTTATGGTACATCCTGAAATAATTCTGCAAGGTGATTGTTGCATATGTTTGCGTAATATCACCAACCTTAACCCCTTCTTTGGCTTCAAGCGCCTGATGTAGTCCGTCAGAATACCTTCTGCCTTCCATCATACGACCGGTTTGTTCATCGACAATCTTAACCTCTTCATTAATGACAACATACTCCTGGTCTTTGTCAAACAGCGTGTAGGCTTTTAACAGTTGACTGGTTGCGTGCAAGCGCCTTGACTTGATGGCATAATCCTGAATTAAAGTTTCCTTTTCTTCTGCCAGACTAATACCTTCCTTTACTTCCCGACTGCTTAATTCCTGAATTTGTTGTGTAATGTCCGGCAGAATGAAAAAATTAACATCATTTTCACCACGTGACAAATATTCAATACCCTTATCCGTTAATTCTACTGATCTGTTTTTTTCATCAATAGTAAAATATAAAGGAGCGTCAGCAAGATGCATGTTTTTATTTTGCTCCTGCATAAAGAAGTTTTCAGTTTTTTGAAGAATTACCTTTATACCTTCTTCGCTTAAAAATTTAATAAGTGGTCTGTATTTCGGCAATGCCCTGTAAACCCGGAAAAGGGCCAGTCCGCCTTCTCCTTCACCATGACCTACATTACCGTCTTTGATTAATTTTTTTGCTTCTGCAAGATATTCAGTAGCCATTTGACGCTGAACACTAAATAATTTTTCAATCTTAGGATTTAATTCAAGATATTCTTGTTCATCCAATCCTTGTGGCACAGGTCCTGAAATAATTAACGGAGTTCGTGCGTCATCTATTAAAACAGAGTCAACCTCATCTACCATTGCATAATGATGTTTTCTCTGAACCAGTTCGTCCTGATCTCTTACCATATTATCGCGCAGGTAATCAAATCCGAATTCATTGTTTGTCCCATAGGTAATATCACATCGGTAAGCAGCAATACGTTCTGGAGAGTGCGGCTTATATTTATCTATACAATCTACCGTTAATAAAAGAAATTGAAATATGGGACCTACCCATTCACTGTCTCTTTTTGCCAGATAATCATTTACGGTAATTATATGCACCCCTTCTCCAGATAACCCGTTTAAGTATGCAGGTAAGGTAGCCACCAGCGTTTTACCTTCTCCTGTGGCCATTTCAGCTATCTTACCTTCATGAAGGACCATTCCACCAATCAGCTGAACATCATAATGTAACATGTTCCATGTAATGTCTCCTCCTGCCGCTTTCCAGGTATTGCGCCATCTGGCAATACCTCCTTCTATGGTCACATGGTCTTTAGTAACAGCGATCATGCGGTCATGATCAGTCGCGGTTACTTCCAGACTTTCATGCTCCTTGAATCTCCTTGAGGTTTCTTTAACTACAGCAAATGCTTCAGGAAGAATTTCTTTTAATGCGTTTTCAAGATATTTATTCCTTTCTTTTTTTATGGCATCAATCTCATTGTATATTTCTTCTTTTCGGTTAAAATCCGGTTCTTCATTTGCAGTCGCTGTTAGCGCTATTATATCTTTATCAATTTCTGAAAGACTTTGTTGGATTCTGCTTTTAAATTCCAAAGTCTTATTCCTAAGTTCATCATTGCTTAGAGTTTGATATTGCTGATAAAATTCATTGGTCTTGGCAACGACTTCAGAGTAACTTTTGACATCTTTTTCGTGTTTGTTTCCAAAGATGTTTTTTAAAAAATTGAACATGGAATGATTTTTATTAAAAAATAAGGTTAAATTTTTTTAAATTTCTAACAGCAACAAAGATATTAAATTTTTAAAATATATTACCTGTCTAAAATTATACCATAGCAGATTATCAGACAAATTGACATAATCTTATTGCAAATTTGATGATTTTGTCAGTTAATTATAATGTATAATAGCGTGTACTTTTCAAATCGTGTAATGAACTGTAATTATTTATTAATAGTTAAAAAATGGTAAGTAAGGTTTAATTTGTGTTATACAAACGTATTGTAAAATTCAAAATTTAAAATTATTCTATCAAGTTGGCCACCTTAAATTAAATTTAATTGCGTTTATTAAAGTTAAAAGTTCTTATTAACGGCTAAATATATTTTTAATTTTAACTTAGCATCATTAATTAAAACTGGCAGTAATTAGAGTTATTTATACAACCTGGCTATGTATTTGTTTTCAGTTGTTCGTTTCAGCTCAGATTCCTTTTGTTTGTAAAGGACAATATTACCTCAGCCTGACGAAAAGTGGCAGCAACAGCTCGGGGCTGTATGAAGTAAAAATTTCATCTGACGGGTCTAAAGTCTACCTTGACACTATATCAAATTCTGTAGGATTGGTCATTAACGCTATGGGATATAGAATTACGGATAATTATATTTATGGAATGGACCCTTCCGGTGCCAGATTACGTAAAATTGGAAGCGATGGCATCGCTGTAGATTTAGGTATTCCAAAAGATATCCCGCCTGCTCCAATTTATTACGCAGGTGATGTGACTCCGGATGGTAAATATTTACTTCTGATCGGGCTCGGCGGACCTACAGCCCAAATAGTAAAAATTGATTTGGAAGACCCTGCTTTTCAGTGCACCTTCGTTCCGATTAAAGTGAACAATTTGGGAATTGTAGATATTGCTTTTGACCCTTTTACAGGCATTTTATACGGCCACGATTTTGTAAACCGAAAATTGGTAATTATCGATCCTGATTCCGGAAATGTAAATCTTAATTTTACACAACAACCTCAGGTAGACCAGCTTGGTGCATTATTTTTTGATTCTTTTGGTAATTTATTTGGCTATGGTTCTTATGGATCTCTGGTTCAGGACAAGTTTGTTTCCATTAACAAGCAAACAGGAGAAATAACCCTGCTGGCAAAAGGTCCGGTATCAGCAGGACAGGATGGTTGCTCGTGCCCCTACACAATGGAACTTCAAAAATTGGTCAGCCCCGAAATTGCCTATCCATGCACTGAAGTTATTTATTCTTTTATTATCAGCAATGGTTCCGGGGCTGTTAGAAATAATATTATATTGAGCGATACAATGCCGGAAGGGTTGACAATAAAATCGATACTTTATAACCCGTATGGAGGAATAGGAGATTGGAACTCCAATATTTTAACAATAAGTAACATGAGCGTTCGCCCGGGTATCGATACCATAAAAGTTGTAGTGGAGGTCGGTCCTGAGGCAATAGGACTTTACAGAAATCAGGCGAAAATTACTGGTTTACCTCCGGCACTTGGAAGTACTACCTATTCTGACAATCCGTTTACTTTTCTGGAAAAAGACAGTACTGATTTATGGATAAATAGCATAGACCTTTCTTTTATTGATACGCTGTTTACGACTTGCCCAGGTGACAGTGTTTTTGTTGATGCTACGATCTACGGTTTGAAGTACCTTTGGCAGGATGGAGATAATTCACCCTTTAAATGGCTTAAATCTCCAGGCATATACCAGTTAAATGTCCGTTCATTATGTGAAGAGAAAAATATTGAAATTGTGGTTAAAGATGATATTATTTCATTAAATATTATCATGGACACTTTTTTTATAAATCTGGGAGAGGAAATTAACCTGATTTCGGAATTTAAATCAAGTATTGGTGAAGTTTCTTTTTTATGGACATCCGTTGGAAATAAAGATGTAAATTGTATAACATGTCAAAATACCGATACAACGCCTTTAAATGATGGCGAATACATTTTATCCCTATCTTCTTCTGATGGTTGTATTGTAACAGATCGTGTTATAGTTAGAGTCAATAAAGATCGGAGAACTTTTACACCGAATATCATTTCCCTAGGTGAAAATCAAGGCAATAATATCTTTTTTATTTCAGGAAATGACAAGGTGGCAAAAGGCATGTTTATGAAAATATATGACAGATGGGGAAATAAAGTATTTGATTTCCTTGAATTTGATCTAAATCAACCTGAACACGGTTGGGATGGCACTTTTAAAGGAAAAGCCGTTGTCAATGGGGTTTATACCTGGGTAGCAGGTATAAAATATATCGATGGCTTTTCGCATCAGATAAGTGGAGATATTACTGTATTAAAATAAGAGTCCACTTGCACACCGTAATAAGGATCAATGCCACTTAATGCCACTAATTTCATTCTTTTTACACTGTATATTTTTATCTGATTTGTAACGGATGTAAATTGTAATCGTTTTGATTGCAGAACTACTTATCCGAATCGGTTGCTTCTGCCACAATATTAAAAGAGTTATGAAACAAGTGCATAAGCCATTATTTATTGTTGATTTCAATGGCATGTTTTGTTATTGTGATCGTTTGGATTCATAATTTATTTTTTTATAAATAATTAGGAAAATGTAAATTGCTTACCATTTTACTATTGAATTTGACCTGTGTCTGGTTAACAGAAATAGACTTTACCGAATATGAGACTGGTTGGTCCATCCGTAATAAGAGGAAAAGTTTCTGCAATTTATTGGTGTTTTCCCTAATGATTTTACAGGATACATTTTATAATTGAGGAAATAGAATTTTAAACGGCTTACTTTTTATTATTACCTTTACCCAAATTTTTATTATGATTTCGGATATTCTTATCACCCTTACACTGGTTTTGCTCAATGGTTTTTTTGTAGCAGCGGAGTTTGCCATTGTAAAAGTTAGGGCTTCACAAATCAAAATCAAAGCGGATGATGGAAATAAAGCGGCGATATTATCAACGCACATAGTTGGGCATCTTGATGGATATCTTGCCGCTACGCAGCTTGGAATTACGCTTGCCAGTCTGGGACTAGGATGGGTAGGGGAGCCCGTAGTATCTAAAATAATACTAAATATATTTTCGTTTGTTGGGTTGGATATGGAGCCTGAATTGGCGCACCAGATTGCATTACCTGTGGCTTTTGCCATTATTACAGTGCTACATATCGTTTTTGGGGAGTTGGCTCCGAAATCCATGGCAATTCAGAAGCCGGAGTCCACTACCCTGGCAATTGCTTATCCACTCAACCTGTTTTATTATGTTTTTAAACCTTTCATTTGGATTCTTAATGGATTTGCCAACGTAATCCTTAAGGCTTTCGGAATACAGGCAGTACATGGCTCCGATATTCATAGCTCTGATGAGCTGAAATACCTTATCCAGCAAAGCAGTGAAAGTGGTAATATTGTCAATACTGATTATGAAATAATAAAAAATGCTTTTGATTTTGCAGACAGAACCGTCAAGCAGATTATGGTACCACGAAATCAGGTAGTGGCCCTGGACCTGACCGCTTTTAATGATACCATGATCACTAAAATACTCGACGACGGCTATTCCAGAATCCCTTGTTACGAAAAAAACATTGATAATATCATAGGACTAATTTACGTAAAGGACCTGCTGGCAATTCTCAATCAAAAAAAAGAACTTAAAATTAACGAAATAATCCGGCCGGTGCTTGTTACAGCAGAAACACGCAAAATTGGTAGTTTACTGAAAGAATTTCAACACAAACATATTCAGATGGCGATTGTTGTGGATGAATTTGGCGGACTGGAAGGAATAGCTACAATGGAGGATATTATTGAAGAGCTCGTTGGGGAAATACAGGATGAATATGATAACGAAATACCTGTCGTAGAAAAAATGGATGATAAAACGTATCATGTTATCGCCACTTCAGCGATTAATGATATCAATGACTTTTTGCCCTTTGCCATTGAAACGGATGGAGATGCCACTACATTGGCCGGTATTTTGATTCACAAACTGGGACGTATTCCTTCAGTAAATGAAAAAATTATGCTGGATGAATATGAAATTACTGTGTTAAAAAAAATCAGAAATACCATCGGCCTGGTTAATATTAAAGATGTTTCATCTTAAACATTTAGTAACATTGAATGATTTTTTTGCAGCCCAATAATGAGGCAGGAAATTAGGTTTCTACTTCGCATTCATTAGTTTGCATCACAGGTTGTAATGTTATATTGATATCTGTAAAACGACAGCTAATGGCTGTTTTTTGAATGGCTACCTTTCCTTATTGTATATTATATTCTTTTTTTAGTGTTTTTTAGGTTATTCAAACGTCAGGACTTAATTTCGTTCCATTAAAATAGATTACCAATATGCAATACAAATACTTTGTTTTGATTGTAATAGCTTTGTTACTTTTCAGTTGCCGAACTGAAAAAGAGGTGGAACTGGTAATTTATAATGCCAATTTATACCCGGTAGATACCTCCTATATTAATGCTACAGCAATAGCTGTGAAAAACGGACTGATTTTTAAAATTGGCACCGACAAGGAAATCCGCAGTCTGGCAGGTCAGCAATGTGAACAAATTGATGCAGGTGGTACTTTTGTAATGCCTGGATTTATAGAAGGACACGGCCATTATTCTGGATTAGGATTTAGTCTGATAGATCTCAATTTTCTGCAATCGCGAAGTTGGGAAGAAATTATGACTATGGTAAAAAATAGGGCAGGGGTTCTCAAACCAGGAGAATGGATAGTTGGAAGGGGTTGGCACCAGGAAAAATGGGACAGCATTCCTTCAAGAAATATACATAACTATCCTTTTCATAATGATTTAAGTGAGTTAACACCCGATAATCCTGTAATTTTGTATCATGCCTCGGGGCACGCTCTTTTTGCTAATCGCAAAGCCATGGACCTGGCAGGTATTTCAAAAGAAACTGCTGACCCCATAGGCGGAGAAATAGTCAGAGACCTTACAGGAGAAGCATCGGGTGTCTTTGAAGAAAGGGCCATGGCTTTAATCAGACAGAAATATATTGAATACAGGAAATCATTGGATCAGAATAAACTGGATTCTGTGTGGCATGAAGCTATTGCACGGGCAGAGCAGGAATGTTTGAGTAAAGGCATCACTTCATTTCAGGATGCGGGAAGCACATTTGATGAATTGGACAAATTTGAAAAAATGGCTTTGACAGGACAAATGAAAGTTAGACTTTGGGCAATGGTACGGCATAATGCGGAAGAATTGGAAAACAAAGCGGCCTTATTTAAAAAGTTAAATATCGGGAATAATTTTTATACCTGTAATGCTATTAAATCTGAAGTTGATGGTGCTCTAGGAGCATTCGGCGCCTGGCTTCTTGAACCTTATTCAGATAAACCCGGTTTCAGTGGCCAAAACACGACTGACATTTACGAAGTTAAGCGTATCGCTGATATTGCTTTGAAAAACGACATGCAATTTTGTGTACACGCCATTGGCGATCGTGCCAATCGGGTTGTATTGGATATTTATGAAAACATGTTGACTAAGCAGGGTAAAAACAAAGATATGCGTTGGCGTATTGAACATGCCCAACATTTGAATCCGGCAGATATTCCGCGTTTTGCGCAATTTGGAATCATTGCTTCCATGCAGGGAATTCATTGTACATCAGATGCTCCATTTGTTGTGAAGCGCCTAGGAAACGAAAGAGCAAGGTTTGGGGCTTATGCATGGAGGTCACTGCTCGACGCTGGCGTTGTAATTGCAAACGGCACCGATGCCCCTGTAGAGGATGTGAATCCGCTTAAAAGTTTTTACGCTTCAGTGACCCGAAAGAGAGAGGATAGCGGATTTGTTTTTTTTCCGGAACAAAAAATGACCCGTAAAGAAGCCTTATATTCCTATACTCTCGGAAATGCATACGCTGCATTTGAAGAAAAAATTAAAGGGTCAATACGTGTGGGTAAACTTGCCGATTTAGTGATTATATCTCATGATCTTTTGAATTGCACGGATGAAGAAGTGAAACAAGCAAAGGTTTTATATACAATTACCGATGGGAAAGTTCGGTTCAGTAACCCGATCGCAAAAACGAACTAATTTCTTTTTAAAGCCTTAAAAATATAGTAACTACAGACTTTCTAAACAAAAAGCATTATGAAATTACATCTTTATCTCAATTTACTTTTGTTTATACTTTCCGGAAGCTACATAGAAGCTCAAACGAAAGCTGACGCTTTTTTATGTGGACATGATTTTGTTTTAAATATAAATGAAAAAACGTACCCGGGATACAAAGAAAAAGTAAGTATTGCCTTTAATGAAGCAAGTCATACAATGAAAAATATGCATGCTCAAAGGAATGACATCCTTACAATTCCTGTGGTCGTCCATATAGTTTGGAAAAACGAGGTCGAAAACCTGCATGATTCAATTATTGAGTCGCAGTTGAAGGTGTTAAATAAGGCATATAGATTGCAAAATGAAGATAAAGAAAACATCAGGACGATATTTAAAGACCTTCAGGAAGATGCTGGAATTGAGTTCAAATTAGCAGAAGTAAAAAGAGTGAAAACTTCAGCAAGCTTTGCTTTATCCCTGAACGGTCTGCCGGATAAAGTGAAACAATCGGGACAGGGAGGTAGCAATGCGCTTGACCCGGACAGGTACCTTAATATTTGGGTATGTAAAATTCAGCCGATTCCTTTTATAGGTGGCCAAATTCTGGGTTATGCCTATCCACCGGCGGGACTAAGCAACTGGCCGGAGGGTTCGGAAGCCCCTTCAAAAGATCTTGAAGGTTTGGTAATAGATTATAGGGTTTTTGGTGCAAATAACCCCAATATATTAACAGTGAATGGCCAGATGCACGACGCCGTTGGCCGAACTACAGTACACGAAGTCGGACATTATCTGGGCCTTAGACATATTTGGGGAGATGGCGGTGGAATATTCGGTGGTGACAGTTGTGCTGAAGACGACGGTATTTCAGATACACCGAATCAAGGCGCGCAAACAGCCGGAGGGTGCGATAAAACATTAAATACTTGCATCGATCCAGAAGGAAACGATTTGCCGGATATGATCGAAAATTATATGGACTACTCAGGCGAAAGATGCCAGAATACTTTTACAAAAGAGCAGGTTGGCCTTATGCGCTCAGTACTTATGACGCAAAGACAATTATTGCTTTCCGACACTGACCAATATTCAATTAAAACACCGCTAAAAGTATATCCTAATCCTGTGGATACATGGCTAAATATCTCTTTGGACAATATTGATCAAATTGAACATATTGAGCTGTTTAGCCAGTCAGGACATTTTATCAGAACTATAGGCAAACACCCGACAAAACAAATTGATTTCACTGATTTGGCTGAAGGTATATATTTTATTCGGGTATATTTCCCGAATGAGGTTCGGGTAATAAAAGTAGCAAAAGTGAACAAAAATTAAAAGGTCTTTAGCCATCACACCACACAAAAAGTCTGGAGCCCTGCAAATAATTTTTAAAATAATTAAAGACCTTCTGGTGTAAACTTATAACCTACACCGCGAATGGAATGAAAATATTGCGGGTTTTTAGGGTCCGCTTCAAAATATTTTCGGAAAGATAAAATAAAATTGTCAATCGTTCGGGTTGTAGGGTATATATCATAGCCCCATACGGTTTGAAGGATTTGTTGCCTTGAAACTACTTCATTTTGTCTTTCAATAAGTAACTTTAATAATAGGACCTCTTTTTTCGTAAGTTGAAAATTGCCTGTTTTCCCCTTTGCATTGTAGCTGGTAAAATTGATTTGATTGCCTTGCCATTCATAATTTTCGGCATCTTTGGTTCCTTCATCTGTACTCCGTTTCAATAGGTTTTGAACACGTAGCAATAATTCTTCCAGAATAAATGGTTTTGTCAGATAGTCATCTGCTCCAAGTTTAAGTCCGGTGATTCTGTCAGACGAGGTGTCTTTGGCAGAAACAATTATTATACCGACTTTAGCATTTCTTAAACGTACTTGTTCACATATTTGAAACCCATCTACTTCAGGGAGCATCACATCTAAAATTATCAGATCAAAGTATTGCTGTTCTGCAAGATCCAGGGCTTTTCGCCCATTGTCCGTAGATATTACCTCATAACCTTCCATTTCCAGATTCAGTTTTATAATTTTCCGGATATGCTCTTCATCTTCAACCAGTAATATACGCATTTAATAATGTTGTTTTAATGGTAAAACCACCGTAAAAGTAGTGCCCGTCGGCTTATTATCTGTGATTTTTAGTTTACCCCGGTGGGCTTCAATAATTTTATGTACGATATATAAACCCAATCCTGTCCCTTTTGTTTGCCTTGTTTCCTCATTTCCAATTCTATAAAATTGTTGAATCACTTTTTCTTTTTCAGAATCCGGTATTCCAAAGCCCAGATCACTAAATACGATTTTCACGTTTTTTGCCGATTCGGAAAGAGTTATTCGGATTTGGGCAGGGGCAAAAGAATACTTGATACTATTTTCAAGCAAATTGGTAAATACAGAAACGAGGCTTTCTTTGTCTGCCTGCACTTGTATGGGTGATGTTGGAATATCGACAGCGATATGAACATCAGGATAATTCAATTGCATGAATTTTACCACTTTTACTATCAATTCCTTTATTTCTACATCTTCAAAATTATAGGGGTACGCGTTGTTTATCCTGCTGGCTAACAATAGATTGCTAATCAGTTTTTCCAGCCTTTGACTCTCAGATAAAATACTGGAATGCAGTTCATTAACCTTCTCAGGAGATAATTTTCTTTTTAACAAGGTTTCCGAAATCAGCGATATGGAAGCCACAGGTGATTTCAATTCGTGCGTAACAGACATCAGAAAGTTTTTTTGTTTTCGGGAATTTTCAAGCTCTCTGTTATAAGCCCTTTGAATAAACCACATGCCTAAGATAAGAGAAATTCCAAATACCATACCTTCACCCAGGATCATATACTTTTTCTTTTTATAGTCCTGCTCTATCTTTAAAAGGTCCGATTGGAATTTTTTATCGTTATCCGGTGTTCGTATATCAGTAGTTTTTTTAACTATAAGCAACTCCATGTTTTTTAGATGCAACGCTGAATTATTTTTAGTAAGCAAAACACTCCACCAAATAAGAGCCATCAGCATGTATATCATAACACCATAAGAAAGAAATTTCATTGGCTAATCTTTAATTATTGTTTAAACTAGTTGTATTAATGGAACCTGCAGTTTCAAACAATGGATATTAAATGTTGTTTCCGGGCAGGCTTCTTTAATCTGTATAGAAATTGACGATATATACACAACAAATTGTTTGGCTTTATAACTGTTTTAATACATTATTGCAGTAACAAAAGAATGGTTTGAAATTTTATTTTACAAATGAATGGATTTTGTATGGTTTTTTACTAAGTTTTTAATAATTAAGTGTTTTTTATTGTAGAATAACACTTTAAAATATTTTATTCCTATATGATTATCTTTTAAAATATAAACACAAAATAAAGTTAAATCGTGACTTTGGCTTAAATTTGTTCTTATGAATTGTTGAAGTAACCATTTTTGGCATAGTTATTTCTACTAATTGATAGATATTAAGTTTGTATTAATGCGAAATCAGGTGTATTCCAGATATATTTATCAGATGCTAATGGAATACGGGCGTGCTTACGTTCCGGATGTAGGTACTTTTGAGCTGAAACACAAAGAAGCTGCATTTAATGCATTAAAAAACCACCTGACTCCTCCATCAACCTCATTGATTTTTTCCGGGCAAGCAGATGAAAAGTTTAGACTTGGGCGTTTGCTGGTTGAAAGTGGAATGGCAGATGAGCATGCACAAAAGATTGAAAATCTGGCAGTAGCTGACTACCGCAATAGTCTGCAAATCCATAGCCCGTTCGTTCTTGATCAATTGGGAACCTTAACTGATGGCGTTTTTGTAGAAAACAAATCAGGAACGTTCAACCGATATTTGGGTCTACAGGAAATTGATGCGTTCCCTGTCGCTTCCTCTACAAGGTTTATTACACATGATGAAGCATATTTGCGTGGCTTGCAGAAAACATATCTTAAAAAAGAAAAGTCGCCATTTTTTACTTACTTCTGGCCATGGTTACTGGTGGTTTCAACCGTATTGATTATTCTTTTATGGATTTTATCCCATAATGCCGCAGCAAATAAGTCGATTCAAAAATCAATAATAACTGCGGATTCACTGAATAACAGCGCTTTTACAGATAAAGAAAAAACAACTGCTGATATAGAATATGGGGTAGAAAAGGACTCTGTTCTGACCGATTCAGGCAATTTTGAACCGGTTGAAAGTGTCGAAGATAAGGATCGAAATTTGTTAAATAATCCTTCTTCATCACCGACTACAAATAAAATAGAAACACCCCGAAATTGTATCTTAATTGTTGGTGCTTTTAAAAGGGAAGTTTATGCAGACAGAATGTGGAAAAAAATTATCGCAAAAGGCTTTCAGCCGTATCGGGAGGAGCATAATGGTTTAAAAAGAATTGGTATTAGCTACAATTGCACCGACCAGGACCCGGATACATTTAAAGCGTTAATGCGAAAATCCTTTAGTAAAGGTGCCTGGAATCTTCATGATACGATTTAAGTAGAATGGATAACTTTTTAAGGAACTGGAATACAAAAAACTAAATTGACTGGTTTAACCCAAATCGAGTAAAAATAAAAGAGAGACGTCCTCTTACTTTTATTATATTAATTTTCCGGAGGATCAGGGAAAATATCAATCAATTATTTTGGAGCTTAAACACAGTTCCCTGCCTTCTTTTAGGGACATTCCCATTGGTTGTAAAGACCATGCTTCGGCGTGAGATATTCAAAATTACTTAGTACTCTTGTTGATCAAAGACAAATATTATTTTAGATCCTGCAATACAGCTAAAAATAACAAATAGACCATTAATAAATTTTCGGCATTCCTGATTTTAATGGTTATATTTGCCACTTCGAAACCAATAGATTATGACTGAACATCCCCTGAAAATAGAAAGGAATGGATCCTTTTATTTGCTGACAATCAGCAGACCGCAGGCTTTAAATGCACTAAATACGTCTGTTTTTGATGCGCTTGAACATTTTTTTAAATCCACTACAGGTGATCACACGATTAGAGGGGTTGTCATAACTGGAGAAGGCGAAAAAGCTTTTGTGGCCGGAGCTGACATTCGGGAATTTTCTTCTCTGGATGCGGTAGGGGGAGCAAAACTATCAAAAAGAGGGCAGGATGTTTTTTTTATGATAGAGCGATATCATGCTCCTGTTATTGCAGCTGTTAATGGGTTTGCTCTGGGAGGCGGTTGTGAACTGGCCATGTCTTGTCACATCAGAGTTGCAGGTAGCCATGCCAAATTTGGGCAACCGGAAGTTAATCTGGGACTGGTGCCCGGATATGGAGGATCCCAACGTCTCATTCAATTGGTAGGCAAAGGAAAAGCGATGGAGATGTTGCTTACAGCAGACATGATAACCGCTGATGAAGCTTTAAGCTTCGGACTCGTGACTCATGTGGTCGAGTCAGGCAAGGAAGTAGAAAAAGCCATGACCATTTTGAATAAAATTGAGACCAAAGGACCTTTGGCAGTCTCGCAATGCATTGCGTTGGTAAATGACTATTTTGATAAAAAGGTTGATGGTTTTGAACGGGAATACGCCAATTTTGGCTTAACGATAGGCAGCGAAGATTCGAAAGAAGGCGCTTCAGCCTTTATAGAGAAAAGAAAGCCTCAATTTAAAGCTAAATAATAACGGATGTTTGATTTTCATCAGGATAAACTCCGGTATTTTGAAATACAAAAAACGGTCACTGCCCAACACATTATCCCTTTTGTGGAATCACATGGGTATAAATGTGAGGGTAAACACGTTTTAGAGATTGGATGCGCTGAAGCTGGGGTACTCAAAGCCTTTATCGATTATGGAAATACTGGAGTCGGCATAGAACTTTCAAAATATAGGTATGACCTTGCCAATACTTTTTTAGCTACCGAAATTGCAGAAAATAAAGCACTAATTATAAATCGGAATATTTATGATATTCAGGATGTTAAAGCGGAATTTGGAAGATTATTTGATGTGATTATCCTCAAAGATGTAATTGAACATATTCCTGAACAGGAAAAATTTATACCCAGACTTAAAGATTTTTTAGCAGAAGACGGCGTTATATTTTTTGCATATCCGCCATGGTGGATGCCCTTTGGCGGTCATCAGCAGGTGTGTAGCCATAAGCTATTACGAACCTTGCCCTGGTTTCATTTACTCCCGTTTTTAGTTTATGGATGGATACTCAAATTATTTAGGGAAAAACAGGCCACTATTGATGAGCTATTCGAAATTAAATCAACAGGCATTAACATCGAACGGATGTACCGTATACTTCACAAAAGCGGTTTTGCTATAGTTACAGAAACAATGTGGTTGATTAATCCGATTTATAAATTTAAATTTGGTTTATCTCCCCGAATTTTGCCTGGTTTTTTATCTAAAATTCCATTTCTTCGGAATTTTTATACCACCGCACATTATATCCTGTTTAAACAAATATAATCTTTTGCTTTACATGGAAACAAGAATTCCATACGGTAAGATTATGGAATTCCTTCATGGGCTATGAACTATTCTATTATCACCAGATTTATCATTCTTCCCGGTACTACTATTACTTTTTGCACGTTTTTGCCTTCCACATACTTTTTTACTGTATCAAGCGAGAGGGCCATATTCTGAATTTCTTCTCTGGAAAGACTCGAAGAAACGTGTACGATATCCCTTTTTTTTCCATTTACACACACCGGATACTCAATCGTGTCTTGTACCAGGTATTTTGGATCAAATTCAGGGTAAGCGGCGACATGAACTGAACTGGAATGGCCTAATTTCTCCCATAGCTCCTCCGAAATAAATGGTGCAAATGGGGCGATCAGCACAGTGAGTGGCTCTAGTATCATGCGTGCATTACATTCAAGTCGCTTCAATTCATTGACACATACCATAAATGCACTGATGCAGGTATTGAATGAGAATCGCTCAATATCTTCGGTCACTTTTTTAATGGTGATGTGCAGTATTTTAGACGCTTCCGCATCCGGTGGATTATCTGATACCGCCCAACCTTTTTCTGAATAAAACAAACTCCAGTATTTACGCAGAAATCGGTTGACCCCATCTATACCTTTAGTGTCCCATGGTTTAGATTGTTCAATGGGCCCTAAAAACATTTCATACATTCGGAAGCAGTCAGCGCCGTACCTGGCCACAACTTCATCCGGATTTTGCACATTGTGTTTGGATTTTGACATTTTTTCCTGGACCATATTAACGGTGAAATAGGGTTCACCTTTTTCATCCTGTACCCAAAGATATTTGTCTACATCTCCATTCAAATGAAATGCATGCCCTTTTTCTGTATAATATTTAATAAAATTATCTTTGGTCAGCCTGTTTTGACTGTCAAGGTAGTCATAAACATAAGGGAGACGAATTGGGCTGCCTGTCCCGCTGAACTTGTGGTCGTGATGAATTATCTGAGTTGAAGTGATATCTTTGCTGTTGCCTATCAGCATACTATCTCTATCTTCAGTTCCGAACTTTAAATACTCTGCATAATAACCATAAGCCGTGATCATACCCTGATTGATCAATTTTTTAAAGGGTTCATTGGTCGGTACATATCCCAGGTCATACAAAAATTTATGCCAGCATCGGCTGTACATCAAATGCCCGACGGCATGTTCTGTCCCGCCTACATACAGATCAACATCCTGCCAGTAATTGATGGCTTCTTTTGACGCAAAGGCATGGTTATTGTTTGCATCCATATATCGTAAAAAATACCACGATGACCCAGCAAAACCGGGCATCGTATCTGTTTCAAGTGACATGCCTTCAAATTGATCTATCCACGCTGTGGCTCGCGCTAAAGGAGATTTTCCGGAGGAAGCAGGTTGAAAATTTTCGAGATCAGGTAATACCAACGGAAGTTGTTCATAACTCAAAGGTCTGGTCACGCCATCCTGATCATATGCTATCGGGAACGGCTCCCCCCAATACCTTTGTCGGGAATAATTAGCATCTCTAAGTTTATAATTTATTTTTTTTGTACCAATGCCGGTAATTTCAATTCGCTTTATTACTTCCTGAATGGCATGCTTCACCTCCATTCCGTTTAAAAAATCAGAGTTGATCATCTTACCGGTCTTATCCTGTAATGTAGAACCTGGATAGTCAGTTTTATCTACTACATCAATGATTTCCAGACCAAAGGTTTTTGCGAAGATCTGATCTCTTTCATCATCGCTGGGGACGGCCATAATCGCACCTGTACCATAATCTTTCAGCACATATTCCCCAAGCCAGACAGGGATATGTTTGTTGGTAAAAGGATGAAGAGCATATGCACCTGTGAATACACCCGATACTTCTTTAACTTCTGACATTCTGTCAACTTCAGAACGACTGTTCACATATTCAATATATTGGTCCACAGCGGCTTGCTGTCCCGGGGTAGTAATCAAACTGACCAGCTCGTGCTCCGGAGCCAGCACCATAAATGTAGCACCAAAAATAGTATCCGGACGGGTTGTGAAAATTTCAAGTTTTAAATCCTGGTTTATAATCTCAAAAAATATTTTGGCGCCTTCTGATTTTCCGATCCAGTTTTTTTGCATTGCTTTAAGCGCATCTGACCATTCCAGATCATCAAGGTCATTCAACAGCCGTTCAGCATATGCTGTGATTCGTAAAGACCATTGCATCATTGCTTTTTTTTCAACCGGGTGTCCACCCCTTTCCGAAAGGCCATCTTTCACTTCATCATTGGCAAGTACTGTACCCAGCGCTTCACACCAGTTAACGAACCCTGTTTTTCGGTAAGCCAACCTGTAATTCATCAACACATCATCCTGTTGTTTTGCAGACATTTCCGTCCAATCATGTGCACTAAAATCTGACTCCTGGGTGTTGGCAGCCTTGACCCTTGTATTGCCATTCTGATTAAACTCCTCCACCAACTTTGAAATCGGGACTGCTTTTTGCTGTGTAAGGTCGTAGTAATGATCAAATAACTGAAGAAAAATCCATTGAGTCCACTTATAATAGCCAGGGTCACTGGTTTTTACTTCTCTGGACCAGTCAAAACTAAATCCTATATTGTCAAGCTGCTCCCGGTATCTTTTGATATTTTCATTGGTAGATACGGCAGGGTGTACCCCGGTTTGAATGGCATATTGTTCTGCCGGCAAACCAAAGGCATCATATCCCATAGGGTGTAATACATTAAATCCTTTTAGCCTCTTATATCTTGCAAATATATCTGATGCTATGTATCCCAGTGGATGACCGACATGCAATCCGGCACCGGAAGGATAAGGGAACATATCTAATACATAGAATTTTGGTCTGTCACTATTATTACTGATCTTGTAAAGACCTTGTTCGACCCACTTTTGTCTCCACTTTGGTTCAATATTTTCCGGATGATAATGCATATAAAATATAATTTTAAATTAGAGTCTGAAAGTTTAAACATGCAAAATTAAATATTATAGCTGTATTAATGATATAAATGAATTTAATTTTGATTTGTATCTATTGAAGATACTTAATGCCCCACTTGATTAAAAATGTGGATAAGAATTCAGCAAATAAAATTATACATATTATCTAAGATTCGACCTTATGGGTATAATAATAATCTGACAGAACTTACTGATCTGAATGGCCTGCATAATGATCAAATATTAAATTCCCATCGCTATTTTATTTCTTTTTCTTAACAGAATCTCTGTCTATTGGATTTACCAATTCCTATTTGGCATTTTTTTAGCATGTACCTATTTACTCCAAAGTTGGTTGGTTATGATATCAGGTTTAAAGCGGGAATTTATTTTTACTTCCGTTGCCAATTGCTCATGTCGGGCCGGCTGTATTCATAAGATATCCATAAGTTATCTATGGCTTATCCAGGGCTTATCCATAAGGATGGGTCGGCACAACGTCGGGACAACGTCGGGACAACCCCTTCTTTGAGGTTGAATTTTGGACGGGTCAAAGGCTGTCAGGCCGTGGTTTGAAGTGGACAAAAAAAAAGGGTTTTATATTTAATTTTGTTCCCAATTCCGGATTTTGGGCTGAATACATTCACAAGGTGTCCATAAGTTGTTTATGAAGTACCTATGACTTATCGTACAGGTATAGTCGTGACAACATCGGGACAACGTCAGACAAAGCTTTGTTTTGGGTGGATACAAAAAAATGTCAGGTCGTGGTTAAAACTTCAAAAAAGCAACAAACTGTGGTAAATACAAAAATAAAAACAATCCAAAATCCTGTTTTATGATTCACAGCTGGCGCAATTGACCAGATTTGCTACCAGTTCTTTAGAAACACTTTGACTTCTCTGATAATATAATGTTTTGACCCCGAGCTTCCAGGCTTCAATAATTAGCTGGTTGACACTCTTTACTGGTAAACTTGCAGGTATATTCAAATTAAGGCTTTGGGCCTGATCAATATATTTCTGACGAATGGCGGCTTGCTGTATGATCTCAAGCTGGCTGAGTTCCTTAAAGGTCTTAAACACCGCTTTTTCTTCTTCATTGAGTTCGTTTAAATGCATGACGCTTCCATGGTTGAGCATAATATCCCGCCATGTATCCTCATTATCAATTCCTTTTTCTGAAAGCAATTGCCTTAGGTATTTATTTTTACGCATAAAATTACCTTTAGAAAGCCCTGCTTTATAATAATTACTGCTAAACGGCTCTATCCCCGGTGAGGTTTGGCCTAATATCGCTGAGGAGGAAGTGGTAGGTGCTATGGCCATTAGTGTTGTATTCCGCATACCATAGCCTTTGAGTAATTCAGGTTCTCCATATATCCGCGCCAGTTCACAGCTCGCCTTTTCTGCCTTTTCACTAATATCTTTGAATATCGTTGAAGTGAGAAGTTTGGCCTGCAATCCTTCAAATGGAATCATATTTCGTTGCAGGTAAGAGTGCCAACCCAATACTCCAAGTCCAAGTGCTCTGTGGCGTTTGGCAAATCTGTTGGCCGGGGCCAGGTAATGATTATTTTCAGTTTTAACTATAAACTCCTGCAGTACTGCGTCCAGGAAATAAATTGCCATCTTTACAGCTTCAGTGTCTTTCCAATCGTCGTATAATTCCAGGTTCATAGAAGAAAGACAACATATAAACGATTCCTCTGCACTGGATGGCAGCGCAATTTCAGAACAAAGGTTACTAGCATATATTGTCATCTCTTTATCCTTATAAACCTGAGGTTTATCACGGTTTACATTGTCAGAAAAGAAAATATATGGAAGCCCCTTTTGTTGCCTGCTTTCTAAAAGTTTTGCCCAGGTTTCCCGTTTTTTTCTGTCACCGTCGATCATTTCCTGCATCCAGTAATCAGGAACACAAACGCCAAAAAATAAATTCTGAATCGGACTGCCTATATTTTTTATGGTCAGATATTCATCAATATCCGGATGATCAATGTCAAGATAAGCTGCAAAAGCGCCCCGTCGGACACCTCCCTGAGAAATGGTATCCATTGCAGTATCAAAAAGACGCATAAAACTCACTGCCCCGGAACTTTTACCATTATCAGATACAGCGCTACCGCGTTCTCTTAGCTCACCAAAATATCCGGAAGTGCCACCACCAATTTTGGTTTGCATGATTACTTCCCCGAGTTTATTGGTAATACCCTCGACAGAATCCGGCACATGAACATTAAAACAGGAAATAGGTAAGCCTCTTTCAGTACCCATGTTGGCCCAAATCGGCGAACTGAGACTCATCCAGCCTCGTTCAATCATCTCTGTAAACGCTGCTTTTAATTCAGGCTTATAGAGTCTTTGTGCCGCAGCGGTAGTAATACGATCTATTGCACCTTCAATGGTTTCTCCTTTGAGGAGATAACCCCGGTTTAGCACTTGCTCACTTTCTTCATTTACCCACCAAAGTCTGTCTTCCATATTCTTATATTTTAAAATAAATCGTCAGCTGTTATACTTTTATCGTGTTTGGTGTATTCTACCGGGCGCTTTGCAAAAAAATCATCCAGACTATTGGCAAACACTTCTTCTTCAAACCAGATCATAGGTTGATACTGGGCATCGGTTATGTGGTAGATTTTTTCGAAACCTATCCGCTCCAGACTTTCGTCAACTCTGTACTTCATGAAATGCAGCAGCTCCGTTCTACTCAAATTTTCAATTTCGCCATCTTCAAAAATCCAGTCCAGAATTTCTTCTTCTATTTCCAGGGATTGTCTGACTATGGTATTGATTTGTTCTATGGTTTGGGCATCAAAAATTTCAGGGTGCTCCTCTCTGATTTTATTTATAATGTATATGCCCGCATTGGCATGAAGTTGTTCGTCGACAGATGTCCATGCTATGATATTGCTCACGTTTTTCATTACCCCTCTGAATCGGGTAAAGGAAAGAATGATCGCAAACTGACTGAACAGGGAGACATTTTCGATCAGAATAGTGAACAGGATCAATGAACACAAATATTCTTTCCTGTCTTCTGACTTACTGATTGATAATACGGAAGCTAAATAGTTTATCCTTTTATGGATGACCGGAATTTCAATTAGTGCTTCAAATTCATCATTGTAGCCCAGCACTTCAAGTAATCGTGAATATGCCTCTGAATGACGAAACTCGCATTCTGCAAATGTACTGCCCAAACCATTAAATTCAGGTTTTGGAAGATGCAGATACAGATTTCCCCAAAAGGTTTTAACAGCTACTTCAATCTGGGCAATGGCCAAAAGACTCTTTTTAACGGCCTGCCTGTCTTTATCGTTGAGGTGTGAAAAAAAATCCTGCACATCTGCAGTGAAATCAACCTCAGAATGTACCCAAAACGAATTATTCATTGCAGAGGTGAATTTCAAAACTTCAGGATACTCAAAGGGTTTATAATTTACTCTTTTATCGAAAATACTCATAATTTGTTAAACTTGAAATATTAATAACGGCTGCTCAATTTAAAAACGGACTATATTAAAGAAGTTTGTAATATATAAAAAAATATATTTGTACAAAAATAAACAACAGACTTTTATATATGTGTTCTTATTTAATATAAGCCACAAATATCATAATTGTAAATCAATTGAACAAGAAAAGTAATGTAATCTTTATCATATATTATTTTTTTTATAAAAGTATGTTAAGGCTTAATAGTATGATGTATGAAATTTCCGTTTCAATTGTCAGCAATACTTAAGGTTTGTATTTCAAAAGACAAATCGTATTGGTTCATTTAAAGTTTTATTGTTACATTTGCGCCGCTAAAATAAATAATAAAAATGCTAAGATTGGTACTTTTGCTTCTTGCCGGATGTTTGATTTCTTTTTCGGCCGACGCACAAACTGGTACAGTGAGGGGTAATATTTATGAAAAGGAATCAGGAAATCCTGTAATTTATTGCAATGTTCAGCTTTCTGGTACTCAATATGGCGCTACTACCGACCTGGACGGCTTTTTTATCATACCAAATGTGCCCATAGGAGAATATCGGCTAATTGCTACCTATGTGGGCTATGACAGTATTTCTGCTCAGGTTAAAATAAAAGCGAATTCGATTGTTTACCAGGCTTTAACAATGACGGAAAGCGGCATTAATTTGGGCGAGGTTTCAATCTCTGCAGCCAGGGAACAGTCCAGAACTACCGTAAATATTTCGCAAATCTCTGTTTCTCAGAAACAGATTAAAGCACTCCCGTCTGTTGGAGGAGAAGCAGATATTGTACAGTATCTTCAGGTTATACCGGGAATTGTTTCCACGGGAGACCAGGGAGGTCAGATCTATATCAGAGGAGGTGCCCCTGTTCAAAATAAAATATTACTGGACGGTCTGAATATTTTTAACCCTTTTCATTCCATCGGTTTTTATTCCGTTTTTGAAACAGAACTCATTAAAAACGTTGATGTTTTGACTGGTGGATTTGGTGCTGAATATGGAGGCAGAATTTCGGCCATCGTAGATATTAAAACAAGAGAGGGAAATAAAGCCAGAACGAGCGGTTTTATTAGTGGAGGACCTTTTGTTGTAAAAGGATTAATAGAGGGCCCTATTAAAAAATTTAAAGAAGGAGGTTCTTCTGTATCTTATGTTTTTACGGCTAAAAAATCTCTTATCGAAAACACTTCCAAATCTTTATATAGCTATGCTGCAGCCAATGATTCAATAGGTTTGCCTTTTACTTTTCAGGACTACTATGGAAAAATATCCGTAAATACTTCCAATGGTAGCAGAATCAATCTATTTGGTTTTAATTTTACAGATGCATATAAAAATCCACTACTTGCAACAATCGACTGGAAAAATGCAGGCGGAGGAGCAAACTTTCACCTGATTCCTTCCGGAAGCAATATAATTGTTGATGGATTGGTTGGTTTTTCATCCTATAAAGTTGGAATACAGGAAAAGGATACAGAGCCCAGAACATCGGATATAGATGAGTTATCGGCTAATGTTAATTTTACTTTTTTTGGTGAAAAAAATGAAATTAAGTACGGATTGGAAATGCGAAGCATACGCACAAATTTTGAATTTGTTAACCCATTTGGGCTGCGACTCGCACAGGAACAAAATACTACGGAGTTAGGGTTTTACGGCAAATATCGGCAAATAATTGGCAAGGTCATTATAGAACCGTCTATACGTACACAATATTATTCTTCTCTTGGAGCAATCACCCTCGAACCCAGGCTAGGTGTAAAAGTAAATATTTCAGATCATCTTAGATTTAAAGGTGCAGCTGGCAGATACACTCAGAATATTCTGAGTACTTCAAATGAAAGAGATGTGGTTAACTTATTTAATGGCTTTCTGACCGGACCTGAATCTATCGTGACCGGAACAGATGGAAAACCGGTTAAGAACAAACTGCAAATATCAAATCACCTGGTAGCCGGATTTGAATACGACCTGACAAAACATATTCAATTGAATGTTGAGGGATATTATAAGGATTTTCCTCAGTTAATAGTAGTAAACAGAAATAAAACAGATAAAAGTCAGGCTGATTACACGGTTGAAACCGGAAAAGCATACGGGATAGATTTTACTTTCAAATATGAAGTACCTGGTATGTATGTTTGGGCAACATATTCACACGGTTATGTTAAAAGAAACGATGGGAAACAGGAATATCCTACGGTCTTTGACAGAAGACACAATGTAAATATGCTCATTACATACGATCTGGACAAAAAAGGAACCTGGCAGGTTAGTGGAAGATGGAATATGGGATCAGGATTTCCGTTTACCAAAACGAAGGGATTCTATAATTATCTGGATTACCTGGGTGGGGTAGGTACCAGCTACCAAACACAAAATCCTAAAGATGTCGGAATTATTTATTCTGATATCAGAAACGGCGGCCGCTTGCCTTACTATCACAGACTGGATCTGTCAATTCAGAAAAAATTTGAATTCACCAAGCATACCGGTTTGGATGTAAATTTAAGTGTCACCAACGCATATGATAGGCCCAATATATTCTATTTTGATCGATTAAATTACGAAAGGGTGAACCAGTTACCGATACTACCTACAGTGAGTGCAAAATTATATTTTTAAAATTTGTTGATTTCAAATTATTGTATTACCTTTGCGCCCGTTAAAAACCAGATGATCGAATTTCCGATGGAATCTGGTTTGATTTTCAAATATAATTAAATTTTAACAAAATGGCAGTTAAATTGCGATTGTCCAGAAAAGGACGTAAAAAAGCCCCTTTTTACCATATTGTTGTTGCTGATTCACGATCACCAAGAGATGGTAAATTCATAGAAAAGATCGGAACCTATAACCCAATGACAAAACCTGCTACTATTGAAATAGATAGAACCGCAGCGTATGATTGGCTTACTAAAGGTGCACAACCAACAGACACGGTAAAAGCTATACTTAGATTTAAAGGAGTATATTATAAAAAGCACTTGATGAGAGGTGTCAAAAAAGGTGCTTTGACAATTGAACAAGCTGACGTAATGCTGCAAAAATGGATCGAGGACAAAGAAAGAAAAATTGAATCCAGGAAAGCACAAACGATGGCTGAACTTGAATCTTTCCGAAAAATGGTTTCCGGCGAGGCTAAAGTTAAAGTAGTAGTAGCAGATGCCTCTACAAAAGAAGCGGCTGAAGCTTTTAGAGCAGATGTAGATACACCGGTAGTTGAGGATGCGGTTTCAGAAGACGTTGTTGTTGCAGAAATGCCTGCCGTGGAAGAAGAAGCACCAACCGCAGTAGAAACAGCGTCAGAAGTGGAAGAAGTAGTTGTTGAAGAAACTCCGGCTGTTGAAGAAACACCAGCTGCTGAAGAAACTCCGGCTGTTGAGGAATTGGAAACTAAAGAAGAAACATCAACTGAAGAATAATTTTTAGATATTCCGGGCATTTTTAAATATGCCATGCTGTATTTAACTTAATTATGCAGCCGAAAACCTGATAAAACAATAAATTTTATCAGGTTTTCTTTTATCTGATTAATATTTACAGGTGTTACAAATAATTAATAACTTTACAAAAAATAATAGGGATTATGGAAGCTTTAGCACTTAATTACAAACATCATTTGGATCAGTTAAAAACAGCTCTCCAACAGTCTGAATTGCTGGCATTATATCTTGAAAATGAATCAGAAGAATTATATAAACAAATGATTGAGGCATTTGAACCTCATTTATTTGAACTGTATAAAGTGGTCGCGGATAAACACCCCTTACAGATCATAGCTCTGGAAAATGAACTGCTCGATGCCGGGTTTGAAGGTTTGTTTTTGCCCAGAATACTGGGTTATGCAGTGCTGAGAGGCGAACTTGACCAGAACTTTAAATACAAACGTCCGCAAGACCATTTTAAAAAGATACTGAACACTATTTGTGATTCCGCTAATTTCGATTTCATTAAAATGAGAATCGGACAGACAGTGCAGATAGGTTTTGCTTTGAGTAGCGATATATGGCTGACCAACCTAATGGATAACATTACCAACAAAAGGGTTAAATCATTTTTGAATGTACAAAAAGTGGATAAATATCGGGAGCTGTCTCAAAGAAAATCCGGGTATGAAAGTTATAAAAAACAATTCAGCAATCAGAATTTTATGACGGCTGATTTTCCTGTTTCTATCACTGAATTGAAAATTTTTGGTTCTTCACTGATAAGCTTTCTGGAGTATCGGGCTAACAGGAAATTTAATAATGAAAGTCTGTTACCAAATTTGGATGTACTTATATCCAATGAGTCGTTGCATTCGGATCAGGACTTTCTAGAAATCATCATGATCACAGGCATGTTTTATGATATCAGTGATGCTTCAAGAAAAATTATTTCAGGCATTTTTGATAAATTAAGAAAAAATGAAGAAAATTTTTCAAATAAATATTTTCAGCATCTATTAAAAATGTACAGAAGTAGTGTGGAAATCACACCTGATGCAGATAAAAGGATGTCAAAAATTATTAATAAAAAGGTAAATGATGGGGTATCATCCTATTATAACTTAATGGATGTGGTTCATACAAAGGGATATGTACATGAAGACACGATTGCTGCTGTTAAAGAATATTATGACCAGCATAAGGGGTTAAGCATTGAAAACGAGTGTCTCAGAGAAGGTATTTTTGGCTATTGTGAAAGTTTCCTGAATAATTTAGATACTCAAAGCTACCATGAATATTTTGAAATAAACAAAGTATTCGTATCCTATATTAATACCTTCTTCAATCAGAAATTTAATCAGAACATTAAGGATTTGAGCTTAAATTATATTGGTAAGCTTTTGGAGGTATATACGGATAAACGAGGTAAAGATTATCAGGATATTAAAAAGTTTGTAACTTCAACCTTCCTTGATTTGGGCTTTAAATCAGAAAAGGAATTGAACGAGTTATTTAAAACTAAAAAGTAGACATTAATATTGATTGAGATTCAGAAGTACTAAGGTGCAGGCATATTCAGTTTGAATACCTGCTGCTTCGGCGAGTTGTCTGAGTTCTTCATTTTCGGTTCCAGGATTAAATATAATTCTGTTGGGTTTTAATTGTAAAATATAATTATAATATTTTTGCTGTAATACTGGATTGATATACAGTGTTACTGTATCAATGTCGTCGAATTCAATCATACCCGTTTCAATTACTACATCCTCAATTTTACCGGATCTGCTGCCTATTGCCCTGACTTGAAAATCCTTTTTAATTAACCGGCGAACTGCAATATTTGAATATCGCTCCATGTTTTCTGATGCACCCAAGACCAGTGTTTTGGTTTTACTCATTTCTTTTACACTTAAACCAATAATTGCCGCTTTGGTTTAAACTGGAATAGTAATATCGCGTACATGATATATATCATATCAGTTTGGCACCAAAATTGGATATTGTAATCCGTAAATCAGACATTTTATTAGACTTTTTAAAAGTTTATATTATCTTTACACTGTTTTTAATTATTAAATCATATTTATTTTTACTCTAACTTTTAAATTATTGATTAACAAGTAAATATGCTTTTTTAATGCAAAATTAATATTTAATATTGTTTCTGAATGTTCCTTATTAACCAGACCAAGTTTATTTTAGTAAGTATAGTTACTTTGATACTAGGAGTGAATATGACTTCAAGTGGTCAATGTAATTTTACGCAGGGACCCATCGGAGAATTGTGTTCCAGCGCTATTTATATTTGCGGAAGTGAATTAGATGGTTATACCTCGAGACTGCCGGAAAATCTATCTGCAACCCAACAGTGGCCTGTACTTTGTGGTGGGAACGGCACCGCTGATAATATAATTTGGTTCTCTTTTACACCATGCACACAAACTGTTACCCTTGAGATAATTCCAGGCAACTGCACCACTGAAAACGGAACCTATTCCGGTCTTCAGGCCGGCTTGTTTGATTCTTGCAACAAAAATGGGTCAGTAGCATGTACTGATCACAGCAACAACAATGGCATTACTACCACTTTCACCCTGACTTACGATATGTTTGAACCGGGATCAACCGCATACTTGTTTTTAGATGGTTATGCAGGTTCTGTGTGCGATTTTACTATAAATGTGATCGAAGGGATTGACACCAATCCGGTTATGCCTCCTGATCCGGCACTGTTGCAGGATGGGGCGATAACAGGCAGAAACTTAATTGCATGTGACGAGTTGAATAAAGCTATTACTTATAATTTAACACCACCTCAATGTGAAGTGGCCTATAATTCTGCCTGCGGACAATCCATCAACATTAATCCAGCGGATAGCGTTTGTTATGTCTGGCAAATTTCGCCGGTTAGCGGACGGTACTTTGAGAATCAGGACAGTACAGGAAAGTCTTTGGATATTGTTTTTACAGAGCCCGGGACATATATTATCAGTGCAGATCCTTATCTACACCCTTTTTATGGAGGTAGCTGCGCCAATGCCGCTTGTGGTGATGTTATCAGTTGGAAAGTTATAGTTGAAAAACCGGATACAATAACGGCGCCTGTTGAGTTTGTGTGCCCGGGTGAAACCAGAAATTACTGTGGGTACACCATAACTTCGGATTCAACAGTTTTTTGTAGTTCCGATGTCTGTCATGTAATCAAACAAGGGTTCATATTTGGGACCACGTCGATAACAGATTTAGGAACAAAGTTGATTTGCAGCGGGGGGTCATTTGACTTTCAGGGCCAGAGATATACGAATCCCGGAACTTATAATGTAGCTGATATCTCCGATTGTTTGAATGTTTTTAGATTTACTGTTGATTTTGTAAACATATCGCTTCAAGTACAGAGTGCTACAAAAGTATTAAATTGCATTGACAAAGAAATCAATGTAGTAGCGCAAGCCACAACAAATGGCCCATTGGCGATAACATTTGAATGGAAGGATCAAGGTAATAATTCCCTTTCATCCTTTGATGATATTTTGATCAGTAAACCCGGAAAATATACAGTACAAGCTATATATGATAAAAATGGAATTGCTTGCCATAATGAAGTTGATATAGATATTACTGCTGACTTTAAAAAACCAGCAGTAAGCGTTGTTGTTCCCCAATTGCGATGTTTGCGGGTAAATGAGCCAAAACCATTTCTTCGGGCTACATCACCGGATGTACTTACTTTTTTTGAATGGACATTACCTGCAGGTAATAAAATTTCAGGAATGAATGTAGAGCTTGACTCTACCAATGTGAGCACAGGTATTCCATATCAATTTTCAGCAATTGGAACTAATGGTTGCCGACTGGATACAAGCTTTGTTGTAAAATCCAATTTCGAAAAAGCGATTATCCAATTACAAGGGGATGATCTTACCTGTTATCACCCAAAGGATACTTTATTATTAAGTACCAACATATCTATTGATTCAGTAAGGTGGTATAAAACATTTCCTTCACAGGCTTTTTATGGAAGTGACCCCACGAAACGTTCCCATGAAATCACTTCTCCAGGTACCTATAAAGTGGAAGTCATGGCCAGTAGTAGTAAATGCTGGAGCAATGAATCCATTGATATAGCTGATCGGATAAAGTACCCTGAACTTGCGCTTGGCAATCCTTTAAAATGGCATTGTAACACAAAAGAAATTGAATTAATCCCTGTTTCCAACTCAAATTCATCCTTCTTATATAACTGGACTACGCCTGACGGCAAGTTCATTTCATCTGCCGATCAAAAAGCGGTAAAAGTAGGTGCAGTCGGAATGTATCAGCTGGATATACTCGACAAGGATAACGGATGTAAAAGCTCAGGAAGTATTACTATTGAAGAAGAAACAAACGTACCCCAAAATTTAGATTTCATAATAGATGATATTTTATGTTATGGTGAATCCAACGGTGTTATTACAATTTCGGGGGCATTGGGTGGTTTTGAACCATATACGTATTATTTAAATCAACAGAAAATTTCCGGCACCGTTATCAACGGACTTGCGCAGGGCCAATATAATATTGAAGTCAGGGATGCATATGATTGTAAATTTGAAGTAACCGGCTTTGTCAACGAGCCAGCTTTATTTATTATATCTACTCCGCTGGAGGTCAATTTAGAATATAGCGAATCAACAGACTTCAATTTTACCACAAATTATCCGGATAATGAAATCATGGATATCATTTGGAAGGATTCCAAAGGAAATATCATTGGAGATGATTTTGAACTGAAATACACAGCTTCTGAAAATGAAATTATTACAGTTGAGGTTTCTACCGTCAATGGTTGTTCTTCCAGATCAGAAATAAAGGTCAATGTGGACAATGAATTAAAAGTCTATTTCCCAAATATATTTTCTCCCAATGGTGATGGATCAAATGACAGGTTTATAGTTTTTAAAAATAAAATTCCTGCACAACTAAACAAACTTTCAATATTTGACAGATTCGGCAATAAAGTATATTATGAAAATTCTTTCGAATTTGGCGATAATGCACCAGGTTGGGATGGAACATTTAATAACAAAAATGTCGAAACGGGGGTGTATGTTATGATTGCAGAACTTATTGATTACACCGGCAAAAAACAAGTGATAAAGAAAAGTATTACTTTGATCCGATGATAAACTACTTCTTGACTAACCTTAGTATTTAAACTCAATTAGCTTCTAAACCCTAATTTCAAGTGAACTGCTCCTTCCCGTCGAATTGAATAATATCAATCGATATTGTTGTTATTTAAAAGAAATAAATGTGAAAATAGAATTTTCTATTTTTCTAGATTGAGATAAGATGCAAAAAAAATAAATATAAAAAAATTATAATATTATAAATTATTCTATTTTTGCACTTGTTATAATAAATACAGATTAAAGACGTTTAAAAATTAAATTCATTACAATACGAAATCATGAAAGATCTTTTGTTTTTTTTATTTCAAACTCCGGATGTTGCAGCAGATACAGTTGCGCCACCTTCACAAAATATAATTGATATTATAGCATCCGGTGGATGGATGGGAATTGCGAATGTGTCAATTACTTTGGTACTTTCATTTATTGCACTTTATATTTTTATAGAACGTTTTTTAACAATTAACAGAGCTGGTAAAATTGACGAAAATTTTATCAATAACATCAGGGCTTCTGTTGGTTCCGGTAATATTGAAGGTGCTAAAGCATTATGCAGAGCAACAGATACGCCTGCTGCCAGAATGATTGAAAAAGGCCTCATGCGTATAGGAAAGCCACTTAAGGATATTGATTCTGCTATAGAAAATGTTGGTAATCTTGAAGTTTTTAAACTGGAAAAAAACTTATCCACCCTTGCCAGTATATCCGGTGTAGCACCAATGAATGGGTTTTTAGGAACAGTTACAGGTATGATTTTGGCATTTTACAATATGTCTAGTCAGCAAAACGTAACGCCCTCCGTACTTGCCGGCGGTATTTATCAGGCATTGATTACAACTGCTTTTGGTTTAGTGGTCGGAATATTTGCATTTGTGGCTTACAATTATTTGGTATCTAAAGTTGAGGGAGTTATATTTCAAATGGAAAAAGCAACTTTAGACTTTATGGACCTGTTACAGGAACCCGGAAATTAATAAAACCAAGTATAGTGTCAGTTAAAAAACGAAGTAAAGTAAGTGCGGAATTTAATATGTCTTCCCTGACAGACATTATATTTTTGTTGCTTATATTTTTTATGCTAACGTCCAAAACAGTTCAAATAACGATTCCGTTACCAGAGTCTGACTCTACCACCGTAGCCCCTTCAAATTTGCCGGTTTTGATGACGATAGATGGTGAAATCACGGTAGTTGGAAAGCCAAGCTCTTTGAATAACCTGGAAAAAGACATTGCATTTGCTGTACGAAAAACGGAGAACAAAGAAAATGCAACAGTAACTATAATATCCGAAGTAGGTGTTCCCTGGGAGAATGTACATAAAGTCATGGCTATAGCAAGCGGATTGAAAATTAAAGCAATTATTGCAACTCAACCCAGTAAAGGTTAAATTGATATGTCAGTTAAAAAACGGAGCAAGGTAAGTGCTGAATTTAATATGTCTTCATTGACAGACATCATTTTTTTATTGTTGATATTTTTTATGTTGACCTCATCCATTGTAACACCCAATGCCTTAAATCTTCAGTTACCAGGAAAAAAAACAAGCCCTCCACCACCTAAAGCTAAAAATAAAGTGGTTTCCATTGATATTGATGGAACCTATACATTAAATGGAGTTCCTATTAGTTTGGATGGAATTAGATCCCAAATGGAGTCATTAAAGCGAATTGATAGAGATAAAGCAGCGATTGTCGTTTCACCTTCAGCTAAAGCCAGTAATGAAACTGTTGTTGCTATATTAGATCTTGCATACAAAATGGAAATCAGGGCTGTTTTAACAGAGCCCCATTAAATAGTTTTTTTTATTTAGTGCCATTTCTTACTATATCACCACGGACAAAATGTCCCTTTTCTTATATTTAGGATATTAAAGGTATGAGTAGTAATCATTTGTTTTATAAGGAAGAAGAAAATAAACGAAAGGGAATCGTAATAAGCCTTATCATACATGCATTACTACTCTTGTTGTTTTTTATACCATTAATTACCCCAAGTGTGGTTTATGAAAATGGAGGTATATTAATCGCTTTTGGGAATCCGGATGCCGGAATGGTTAATGAAATTGAAGAAACGGTGCAAGAGAAGATGAATACTCAGGAATCTTCATCCAACGCTGCCTCCGAAAAGTCAAAAGTTGATGTGGTTGTATCAAAAGAAAAAGAAGAAACTTCCCCGGTAATCGCAACTAATAAGCCCCAAAAACCTGCCAGCCCCGATGTAACAAAAGCCCAGAATAGTCAGGATAAAAGTATAAAAGAAAGGCAGGAAAAAGAACGAAAACAGGCAGAAGATGAAAAAGCGAGAATAGATAAGGAGGCAAAGGAAAAGGCAGAACTTGCAGAAAAAAAGAAAAAATACTCTGATCTTTTGGGGAAAGGGAAAAATAATAAAGCCGGAAACCAGGGATCTGAAAATGGTAGTCCTGATGGAAAAATTCTGGATGGAATTAGTAAAGGTTCTGGTCGTGTTGGTGGTGGACTGACAGGCAGAGGCGTTGAATTTGAGCCAACATTTTCCGACAATTCACAAAAAACAGGTAAAGTAGCACTTAATATATGTGTTAATAATGCCGGTCAGGTTTCAAAGGCTGATTTTACCCAAAAAGGTTCAACGACATCAGATCCATACTTAATTGACCTCGCGAGAAAGACAGCAATGAAATATCGTTTTGCTAAAAGTGATATTATAAGTCAATGTGGAACTGTCACCATAGATTTTAAAGTAAAGTAGTCCCTTAATTTTCATTTACCTTTTTTGAGCCAGGATTGCGTCTGCCTTTTCAATGAGCCAAAGTTTTGAAACTACACCTTTGGTAGATTGGATTTCATCTTTAAGCCGTAAAATTTTGTCTTTTTCCCTTGGGTTAGTTTTCATAAGGGCGTTTATAAATTTTATCAGGTTCAAATAATGGCTCTTTCTATCAACAGAAAGGGACTTTTCCCTTTTAATGTACATTTTAAATGCTTGCAGGAGGGATTCAAGCGCATCAAACTCATTTAACTCATAATAACTCAGGAGCAATATACTTTTTGCATTCAGATTATACCAAACGTCTTCATAGGAAACTTTGTACAAGTGTGTAAGTACTTTACCATAATTCTTTCTATAAAATTCAAGTCTGGCAAGACTGAATTCAACGGCATTATCCCTATATTTTTCATCAACATATTGCGCATATTCATTTATAAAATTTTCAGCCCAGTCAAATTCATCAACCCTAAGTGCAGCAATAACAATATTTCTAAATGTGGTTACAGAGAGGTCATTTTTAGAATACAAAATTTCTTTATCTATTCCTTCTTTGTAAATTTCAAATGTCTCTCTTTGAAACTCATTTTGATTTTTATTGATTTTGTTTATACAATAACTTAATGTTGTAGAATAAATTTCTCTTTGTTCATCGGATGGGAATAAATGTATATATTTTTTAATTAAGTTACGTAATTCAAAATAATTCTGAATATTTTCTTCTTCAACATATGTTAAATGCATTTTATAATATAAGCTGATTGGTGGGATTGAAACATATGGTTCAGATTTTGAAATTTTTAATACGCTGTCCATGTTTTTCATTTCTATATTAAGTTGATACATTTTTTTCCAACTTAATAAAGTGCAGTAGTGTCTAAGCTTTTCTGCAATATAAAAGTAATCCAGATTATCGGAAATATGATTAATGTTAAGCTCAGAAATTATTTCAAATTTTTCATTTTTTTTCTCATTTTCTGATTTTAAACTGAATATGTTCTTTTCTATTTCGTATTTTGTCAGATAAAACTGAGCTGATTGATTCATTTCCAGTTTTTCCAATCTTTCAATTTCTCCTAAAATACCGTTGTATAATTTTTCAATATTTCGCTTTCTAACCCCTGCGATTTTTAGATTCACTTTTAGACTGACCATACTATCAAATTCTTTTTGACTTATGAATTCTTCAAAAAGCTTTACCAGGTCTGAATTGAGTTTAAGGAATTTTTGATTCTGATAAGGTTCGTCATAAAATATTGATTTCCAAAGAAATTCATTTGATAACGTTGATGTTGTATCCTCTTTTATAGACTTTTCCAGCAAATCAAAAAACTGAATAATCTGTTTATTTACATTAAAGTAGGGTGAGCGTACATACTTACCAAAGCTGTTAAGTTCATATACATTTAGTCCTTGCAGGGCAATTAATATTTTTTTTTCTTTCATATTAAGAAGTAAAAAATAAGCTTTAAAACTTGAAGACTCTTACAAATATAATAATTAATTTAATATTATAACTAATAAAAGTTAAATCAATTTTAAGTACCGGATATTTTGTTCATTTAAACTTTGTCAGGATTGCACCATCAAATCATCTGAAATAATTACCACTTATAGTACAGGTCCCGGAAACAAAACAAATTTGTTGGTTTAAAATTTCAAGCTTTTAAAAATAAATCATATTAATCATTTTTGATATGCGCTTTATTCCTAAAATCAAACTATTATATAATATTTTATTTCACCATATAATATACATTAAATTAAGACAAATCATTATTTATATTAATATATAAAATATAAAATTACAGGAACATAGAAACCTTTTTAACCCAGTATTTAAAATATTTAAAAAAAATAAATAAGAAAATTATAATTATATTTGATTTTGTTAATTTTATTGTGTTTATTTGCAGTTGAATTATAACCAAAATCAGGAGAGAGTCTCCCTAAGACGAACCCATGAAACATTTATTCATTATTTTATTGATTTTTAATACAATTGGATTTGGGAATAATCTGACAGCTCAAATAAACGATAGTGAAAAATATATTTCAATTGTACAGGGCTCGGTTTATACAGATACCATTTTCAGTCGTTTTCAACCCTCAGCCCTTACTGACAATTGCTATATGGACGATGCCATTTCGCTTGGTCAGCAAAAATATAAAATTACTATTAAGCCCCCTTTATTAAATCCTAATTATCTTGGAACAGCAAGTTTAACTTTGCAATACACAGATGGTTTTCCACCTAAGCCTCGTTACATAAAATATCATATCCAGTTTGTAAAATCAAAAATATCAACCCGTCCCGATTTTGTTACTGTTACGGATAATGCTCCGGTAGTAATTCTGCCTTTAACCAATGACTTTACGACTTCTTCTGATTTAAGAATTTCCGGAATTAGTCAGGTACAGGGTGGCAATGCTGTACTTCATCAGGATTCTGTTATTTTTAATATGGATGAGGAAACGAATATTTCATTTCTCTTGTACAGTGTGGCTGATTCGTTAAATGCTACTGCAAGTGGTATGATTTATTTATTAAAACAAGAAGAAGAAATTGCAGTAAGTGATACCTTTCATTATACTTTACTGAACACCAGGCCTAAATATCTCTTTATGCCTAAAAACGGTTTTGTTATTTCTGTTTTGCCAACAAAAGGAAACATTATCCAGGAACATGAAATGGTTTTTAAGTATTTGCCTTCAAAAGGTAAAACCGGTGATGATGTGATTTCTTTTACAGACCTTTTGGGAAACAGCAGGGTAGTGTATATAAAGTTAATTAATGAACAAAAAAATACCTCTTCCGTCAGAGACGACCGCTTTTACACTGCTAAAAATACGCCTATAACTTTTGATGTATTTGACAATGACCTAAGCCGTAATTTTCCTATTTCCGGATATTCAAACGGATTGGTTTATGATACATTAGGCTTGTTTACGTATACTCCTCCTACTGGGTTTTCCGGAATTAAAAACTTTACATATACAGTAAACTATGGTACGTTTCAATCAACAGGAAAAATTGTAATTTCTGTTGGCAATTTTTCACCTGACCAAAACATAAATTACAATTTTAATACGACTAAAAATAATCCCGTAATTATTAATTATAATATTCCAATTCAAAATTATGCGTTTAACTTATTAAATGCACCGCAATTTGGAAGTGTTGAAATTTTTAATACCAATACAACACTTACAGAAGGATGCAATGAATTTGAATCGAAAGTAACTATTATCTATACTCCAGATAATAATTACTATGGTAATGATTCTTTTGATCTGGAGTACTGTGTTGATAATAACCCATGTAAAGTTTATAAAACTTATATTCAAATTAATAATGTTTTATCTGATACCATTTGTCCCTGCAAAGGTCCTGATTGTGTTTGGGCAGGCGATTTGAATCATAATGGAAAGGTATCAGTAGCGGATTTGATCGCCTTAGGTCGGTTTATAGGTTTAAACGGATCACCCAGGAATGATATTCTTTACCCTTTCAGATCCGGGCAACATGCAAATGATTGGGCATATAAACTGCCAAATGGCTATAATATCAAACATATCGATGCTAATGGGGATGGCTTACTTTCAGCACAAGATACCATGGCTATTTCAGATTATTATGGTGATGTAAGTAATTTTATACCAGAAGAAATTCTGGCTATTAAAGAATATCCATTTGAGATTATACCCAACACCACTGAATTGGATTCCGGGGACCTACTAATTCTTGATGTTGTCATTGGCAGTAATTCTAAGCCAGTGGTTGATATTTTTGGGTTAGCTTTTGAACTTAATTTTTCACCTTCACTCATTGATAGTGCAAGTTTAACAGGGCACTTTTATAAAGACTCATGGTTTGCAGCAGATTGTCCTACGCTCCAAATGGTTAAACAACCCAAAGAAGGTCTTATCCATGCCGGATTTACCCGGACTGCCGGTATAGTTGAAGATGAAATAGAAGGTATTAAGCCGATAGGTGTAAGTGGCAATGGTTATATTGGTCAGATAATGTTTATTGTTGAAGACGAAATTGAAGGCATAAAAACGGATGATAATTTTATTACCAGAAGAATCAAAGTAAACAATATTGAGCTGGAAGATGCAACAGGAGAAAGGTATTTCTTAAACGATACTTATGTTGATGTCAGAATCAATATAAATAAAAACACACCTCCTGTGCCATCAGAAGATAAGTTATTGGTTTTCCCTAATCCGGGAGGAGATATAGTTAATCTGTTTTTTAATGGAAGGAATATCATTCACGGATATAGAATCTTCAATAACTTTGGGTTGTTAATGAATACAGGACCTGAGGTGAATACTCAATCTGTATCTTTGAATACATCATCATTACCAGATGGCATTTATATAATTCAAGTTGTCACTACCGAAGGGGTCATTTCTAAAAAAATAGAAATTCTACATAAGTAATTATATAAGCCTCATCCACTGCTTAACTACAAAGAAAGTGCCTATATAGCTTTTAGGTTAATTTAATCGGTAGCGTTATTAAGCAAAAATAAGGAGAAAGTATTGATTATCAATTATTTAATTAACGTTTTATAGCAGGTTAATTTCTCGTGAGTCCAAATTAATACTTTAGTTAGTTAAACTATTTTGTACTTAATCAAAAAGAGGAGAGTATAAAATATTGTGCTATGTGCAACTCGTTTCCTGTGAAAAAACGTTCTCAGTCTGATGTGATTTCTCCTCCCCATTTTATGCGTGAGAGCAACTATTATAGATTCATTTTCCTTAGTGATTTTGCGTTGTATTTTAAGATTAAGTAAAATTATGTCTTATCAAATACAGTCAAAACTTCAGATTTAATTTTAAGACTTTGTATTCATAACTTACTAAACTTTTCAAAAAGTTACGAAGGAAAATATAACTCTTCTATTGACTGAATTATTAGTATTACATGCGCTAGATATCTTGAACAAAACCTGCTGTTAAATTAGCCTAAACTTTAAAAAACTATTTCACAATTTCCATTGCCATTTAATTTAATGGAGAATTTTACAAATATAAAATTTTTCTTTTTGTATAAATTAATCTTTGAATTTCTGCACTCAGAAAAAAAGTAATTATATTTAGTGCTAATAATAGATCAATACATCATGGCACGAAATACTATTTTATTTCTTTTTTGTTTTATTTGCTTGCATCTAGTTTCAGCTCAAACAACCGAAAAGCAGATTCAATTGTCAGATGAAAAAACAAAGGAAGGTTTGGTAGGAGTCAATGTCCAAATCAAAAACGAAGTGTTAATTACGGATGATCAAGGGTTTTTTATATTAAAGTCTGAATTATTACCAGCGCACGTTATCATTTCATATATTGGATATGAGACATACATAGCCAATTGGACAGAACTGACTAAAATTCCTGAAATTATCTATTTAAAAGAAACAGAGACTGCCCTAGATATTATAACCGTTACCGGATCAAAATATGAACAGAATATTTCCAAATCGGCTGTTTCAGTGGATATCATTAAAACTGATCTGCTAAGGAGTGTAAATGCAACAGGTTCAGATAAAATACTAAATAAGGTTCCCGGAGTTCAGATTCTTGACGGACAGGCGAACATCAGGGGTGGGTCCGGCTACTCTTACGGTGCAGGAAGTCGTGTCATGTTGCTTTTAGACGATGTACCTGCTTTACAACCTGATGCCGGATTCCCAAACTGGAACGATATTCCTATTGAAAATTTATCCCAGATCGAAATTCTAAAAGGTGCTGCTTCAACTTTATACGGTTCTGCTGCATTAAATGGCATAATAAATTTCCGATCTTCATACGCAACTTCAACCCCAGAAACAAGGTTTTCTGCTTCAATGAACGTGTTTTTATCTCCAAAAGACATTAATAAAAAATGGTGGGGAGACACATTAAGATATGAAAATAACTTTTCTTTTGTCCATAAACAGAAGTTTGGCAAAATTGATCTCATTGCCAGTGGTCTGTTTAACAAACTTGAAGGATTTAATCAGTTTACAAATGAGACCCGTGGTAGGGGGAATATCAATATTCGTTACCGAATCAATGATAAACTTACACTACAGCTTGGAACAATATTAAATACAGGGAAAAGCAACAGTTTTTTTCTTTGGGCAAATCCCGGGTCAGGAGCCATGCGCCCATTAAAGGGAACCGTGTCAGACCGAAAAGCACTTCGAATTTATATTGATCCTTCAATAACATATATCGATAAATGGACAAACAAACACAGGCTACTTTCACGTACCATTTCTGTAGATAATAAAAACAACACCAATCAATCAAACAGTTCTCTAAACCAATACACTGAATATCAGTTTCAGCGAAAATTTGAGGATCTAAAGCTAGTTTTGACATCAGGCCTTGTTGGTTCTTGGAATAAATCAGATTCACAGATTTTAGGGGACACGACTTTTTACAGTAGTAACTATGCCGCGTATCTTCAATTGGATAAAACTTTTGGAGAAAAACTAACCTTCGCGGGTGGTTTAAGGTATGAATATGTTAAACACCGAAGTCCGGAATTTTTTCTAGGTGACACTATTCCAGGTGGAAAAGCATCTGATGGACAGTTGATCGGCAGACTTTCAGCAAATTATCAACTTGCACCATATTCCTTTTTGCGTGCTTCCTTCGGGCAAGGTTACCGATATCCGACTTTGACAGAAAGATTTGTAACTACTACATTTGGAAGTTTTTCAATTTTTGCCAATCCATCCCTCCGTCCTGAATATGGATGGTCTTCAGAATTAGGTTTTAAACAGGGAATTAAAATAGGAGGTTTTGAAGGTTTCCTAGATGTAGCAGGATTTGTGTCTGAATATGAGGATATGATAGAATTTACATTTGTGTTTGAACCAAACCGAATCGGATTTCAGCCTCAAAATGTGGGCAACACGCGCATTTCAGGGTATGAAGCAGGAATCATGGGCAAGCTAAAGCTATTTGGCGTCCCTGTAACAATTTTTGGTGGCTATACCTTCATCAACCCTATATATAAAAACTATGATTCATCTGAACAGGTAAGAAATAGTGTGTCCGAACCGATAAATGTGTTAAAATACAGATCCAAGCATCAGTTTAAAATGGATGCCGAGGCTAAACTGTGGAAATTTAAGCTGGGATTTTCTATACAGCGTGTCAGCCATATTATAAACGTAGATAAAGCTTTTGAAGCCGTCCCACCAGTCAATATTGATTTGTTCGGAATAGGCCAATACCGTGACTTTAATCATAATGGATATTTACTTCTGGATGGCCGCCTGGGAATAGAATTAGGGAAACTGACAATTACAACATTAATTAATAATATATTGAACACAGAGTATTCCTTACGTCCGGCATTAATAGAAGCACCAAGAAGTGTTGCTTTGCGGTTAGATTACAAGTTGAACTGAAAGATTAATAATAAGTTTTTCAGATAAAGAATAATTATGAAAATATTTCAGTTTACAGATTTACATATAGACAGACCCGATGTTTTTCCTTTAGGAATTAATACAAGGCAAAATTTCTTACGTCTGCTTGATCATATAAAAAAGTGTGAATTTGATGCTTTGATCATATCAGGAGACCTTTGCCACCAAGTTGGATCTGCTGAAATTTACGATTGGATTTTCGAACAATTATCCTCACTGCAAGTGCCTGTCTTTGTTATTTCAGGTAATCATGATGATTCACAATTATTGGCTGAAGCTGGTAATATTTCAAGACATCTCTGTAATCATGAATTGTTTTTTAAATGGACACATCCAGATGGTGAAATTTTATTTCTTGATACATCTTTGTCACTGATGTCTTCAGTTCAATGGCAGTGGCTTGAAGAACAGGTTAAACAAGCGGATAACAATATAATCATAGTTATGCACCATCCGCCGGTATTGTGTATGTCCAAGCATATGGAGCCCAGGTATCAATTTGAACAAATGGATACATTTGAAGAATTATGTTCAGCCTATAATAATATTCAGTTTCAAGTGTTTTGTGGACATTATCATATGGAGCGAATGGTCAAAAAAAATAATCTGACTGTATTTATTACTCCTTCCACTTTTATTCAAATTGATCCATCATATGCTGATTTCACGCCATTGAATGCGCTAATAGGATATCGTGAAATTGTAATTGAAAGGGGAGTGTGTATCATTTCAAACGTAGTTTATTTTTGAGTTTGAAGTTATCTACGTGGTAGGTATAAAAAAAATGAGACCGGTCTAATTCCCCTTGAACCGGTCTCGAGTAACAATTTGCTTAAGTATTCCTTAAATAAATCTGAACTGCTTACATTATATCCAATACCGTGCCAAAAGGTAATTTAAAGTTAAATTTAATTAATTAATAAATATATTAAAAAATTATTGATATTGTAAAATATGTATATTGAATGTATTATAATTATTAAATGTTTTATTGCACAAAATAATAATTATTAAAACTTAGCCAAAGTAAAAACTTGTAAAGTGATATTTTGAATGAAAAAGGATTATAAGACGACTATTGCGATTATTTTTTACCTAAATATTGAATTGAACGAAAGACTGCCAGAGCAATAATTAGATTAAATATTTTTAAACTGTGTTAATTCAGGGTAAGTACAACATTACCAGTTTGTCAAGTTTTCGGATTAATAACATTTGATCGCTGAAGCACATCCAACCGGGGTTTTAAAAGATTTTAGAGCATAAATAATTTTAATTTTAACTTGGAGGCTAATACAAATTACCAAAGATTGAAGTAGTAAGAGAGATTCTAATTTAATTTAAGATGGCAGCTTGTCTATTTCCCAGTTCAGCAGATCAAAAGGATATATCAGTTTAGGTGATCTAATGTATCAATAATGCTTTTGCATGCAACAAATATTATTTCCCGACCAACTGAAGTGACTATATTGTCTTCTTCAAGTTCAATACTATCCTCAATCAATGCCAAGAGGTCTTCCTGAACATAGCCTGCAAAAAAAATATCCAGAATTTTATTGAAATTTTTTGTGTTAGCACCATTAAATACATTCCAGTTTTCTTCTTCAAATCTCTCGAGTTCGTTGCCGGAAATGACTGGATTGCCTGATAACGTAGATTTTGAACTGAAATATATGATTAAAGTCAGATATTCCAGCAATGATAATTCTTCCGGTGTCAGTAGAGAATAGTTTTCCTGATTGATAAATGACATGAGATCGGGTTGTTCTGCAGCCATTTCTTTAAAGTCAGTTATAAAACTGTCCTCACTTTCATATCTTCCGATAAAACTGTCAATGGTATTTTCAGTAATAATTGTCATTCAACAACGATATTTTTAAATATGATAACAAAAGTATTATATTTAAACTTACTTTTGATGCATAAAGTTAATATTAATCGAAATAAAACATGTTCCGCACTGTCATTATAGGCTCAGGATGCTATATTCCTGACGAAATTAAAACAAACCGAGATTTTACTGTTCACGATTTTTATGGTGAAGATCATAAACGGATCGATGTTGCACCAGATATTATTACTCAGAAATTTCAGGAAATTACAGGCATTGAAGAACGAAGGTATGCAGATCAGGAACAGACTTCGTCTGATTTGGCATTTTTTGCCGCAAGTAAGGCTATTGAGGATTCTGGTATAGATCCTGAAAGTTTAGACCAAATCATTTTTGCCCATAACTATGGGGATATTACAAAACATCACATTCAGACTGATGCAGTTCCTTCACTGGCATCCAGGCTGAAACAAAAGCTTGGAATTAAAAATCCGGGTTGCATTGCATATGATATTCTGTTCGGATGTCCGGGCTGGCTGCAGGGAGTTATTCATGCTGATGCTTTTTTTAAGGCGGGCATTGCCAGTCGTATTCTTGTGGTGGGAAGCGAAACATTGTCACGTGTAATTGACCCATATGACAGAGATAGTATGATTTTTAGCGATGGTGCCGGAGCAACAATACTGGAATACAAAGAATCCAGCTCAGATTCAGGTATCTTGTCGTGCAGTGCACAGTCTCATTGTGTAGAAGAGGCGTCATATATAAATTTTGGTAAATCCTATTTTCCTAATTCAGACCCACGGGTCCGGTATATTAAGATGAAAGGAAGGAAAGTTTATGAATATGCCATAAAAAATGTACCTGCAGCAATGAAAACCTGCCTGGACAAAGCTGGCGTAGATATAAAAGAAATAAAAAAGGTATTTATCCATCAGGCTAATGAGAAAATGGATGAAGGAATAATCAGAGTATTATATAAACTCTATGGACTTAAAGAAATACCTGAACATGTAATGCCAATGAGTATTCACAAATTGGGAAATAGTTCAGTTGCTACCATACCAACATTATACGATCTGGTTAAAAAGCATAAAATGAAAGACCATGAGTTGCAAGCCGGCGATATTGTATTGTTTGCATCTGTCGGTGCGGGAATGAATATCAATGCAGTTTGTTACCGGGTGTAATAAACAAAACTTCTTTTTAACTTATTCAAGAATGATGTAAGCGTGGCGTGGTACAGGACTGTAAAATAATCTTAAAAAGGAAAACATTAAAATTAAATCCATCGCGAAAGAGGGTAGAAGTCATACTCAGTAAGGACAATGCCCCTTGAAAATATAAAACTTAATTATGTCAGGTAGTTTTCCAATCGATTGGAAAGGAATATTTTCTGCATTAGCAATATTTTTTACTGTTTCATGTGTTTTAGTTTTAGAAGTGTAATTCAAATATATCAAATCGCTTTCCTTAAAAATTTAATCCTTTTCCAAATATAATTCGATATTAATAAACGTTTGTTTATGTTTGTATCAATTAATTTGTGAAATAATTTAATATATATATCAACACAATGGACCGAATCCTGATTCTGGCTTTCCTCATAGGCGTACGGACTTTTGTACCTGCCCAAAAAAGTATAAAACCTGTGTCTTCAAATCAATTGAAGGCCATAAATACAAACCTGAATTTTAATGAAATTTTTAATCCATTAAAATGGAGATGTATAGGTCCTTTTCGCGGAGGTCGTTCAGTTGCCACTTCGGGAGTGCTTCGTGATAAAAACACCTATTATATGGGTACAACCGGAGGTGGCGTATGGAAAACGGATGACTTAGGTAATAGTTGGATTAATATATCTGATGGCTTTTTTAAATCAGGTTCTGTTGGTGCAATCGCCGTTTCCGAGTCAGATCCCAACCTTGTATTTGTTGGTATGGGAGAGCATGCGGTCCGTGGAGTAATGACGCACCATGGTGATGGCGTGTATAAGTCTTCGGACGCAGGTAAAACCTGGCAAAAGACCGGACTTGATAAAACACAACATATTTCACGTATCATAATTCACCCACAAAATCCGGATATTGTATTTATTGCGGCGCAAGGTTCATTATATGGAAATAGTCTGGAAAGAGGGGTGTTTAAAACAACAGATGGTGGGAAAAACTGGACTAAAGTACTGTTTGTTGATGAAATGACCGGTTGTTCAGAAATTTCTATGGATATGAATAATCCATTGGTATTGTATGCTGCAATGTGGGAACATGGTCGGTTACCGTGGAAAATAAAAAGCGGCGGACGAGGAAGCGGCTTGTATAAATCAGTTGATGGAGGCAATTCCTGGGTTCAATTAAAAAATGGCTTGCCAGATGAAATGGGCAAGATGGCTATATCCGTATGCAGGTCTAACCCAGAAAAAGTGTATGCTCTAATTGAAAGCGATTCAGAAAAAACGAATAAAGGTTTATTTGTTTCGAATGACGCAGGGATTAACTGGTCGTTGGTTAGCAATGACCACCGGCTTGTACAAAGAGCCTGGTATTATATAGAGCTTTTTACTGACCCTAAAAATGAAAATACAATTTTTGTATTAAGTGCTCAGGCTTTAAAATCTATTGATGGCGGTAAATCATGGGAGGAAGTACAGGGGCCGCATGGCGACTACCATGACCTTTGGATAAACCCCAATGAGCCTAAAAATATGGCCATAGCTGACGATGGTGGTGTATCTATCACTGTCAATAACGGGAAGACATGGTCACTTCAGACTGGGATGCCAACTGCACAAATGTACAGGATAAATACAGATAATTCATTTCCATACCGCATTTATGGTGGCCAACAAGACAATTCTTCCATTTCAATAGCCAGCAGAGAGTTAGGAAGCAGCGGAATAAGCCGTGAAAGCTGGACGGCTTCTGCCGGGGGTGAAAGTGCTTTTCTGGCTTTTGATCCGGACAACCCACGATATATTTTGGGTGGAAGTTATCAGGGCACGATTGAGGTATTAGATACAAAAGCAAAAGCTGGAACCAATATTATGGCTGCTCCAATTCAATACTTAGGTATGGATGCAAAAGACATGAAATATCGTTTTAACTGGAATGCTCCAATAATCTGGTCACAACATGAACCGAATACCTATTTTCATGGGGCTCAATTTGTACTTCGAACTACGGATTTTGGCAAATCATGGACTGCCATATCTCCTGACCTGACGCGAAATGAAAAGGAAAAGCAAGGCAAGGGAGGAGGCCCATACACCAATGAAGCAGTTGGAGCTGAAAATTATGGCACATTAAGCTATATTATTGAATCCCCGCATGAAAAAGGGGTGATCTGGACAGGTAGTGATGATGGATTAGTACACCTGACAAAAGATGGAGGATTGACATGGCATAACGTTACACCTTCAGGGCTGAAGGAATGCCTTATCAATGCCATTGAAGTTTCTCCTCATGACCCCGCAACTGTATATATAGCAACTACGAGGTACAAGTTTAATGATCACACTCCTGGTTTATATAAAACGACGGATTATGGTAAAACATGGGAGAAGATCATTAGTGGCATCGATTCTGAATCATTTACCAGGGTAGTCAGGGAAGACCCGATAAAGAAAAACCTATTATTTGCCGGCACAGAAAATGGGGTATACATTTCTGTCGATGGCGGACATTCATGGAAGTCTTTCCAATTAAATTTACCAGTTGTTCCAATTACCGACTTAAAAATTCATCAGGGCAATTTAATTGCTGCTACATCAGGCAGATCTTTCTGGATTTTAGATGATCTGTTCTTAATAAGGCAATATGCAGGGCCGGTGGATGACATGGTTCTGTATCAAAGTCAGCCTACAATTTTGTGCAACGGATCCAGTGAATTGGATAATTCGGTGCCGGCATTCAAGGGTACACACCCAAACCGAGGCGTTAATCCGGCAACGGGTGTTGTGATTTATTATCATTTACCTGAAATGGCTGATAGTACAAGTTTAACTTTGCAAATTTTTGATGAATACGGACAAATTGTAAGAAGCTTCAGCTCGATTAAAGATACCACATTTCAAACTTACGACGGCGGACCTCCGGCTGAACCTGTCCTATCAAAAAATAAAGGTCTGAATCGCTTTGTATGGAATATGCGTTACCCAACCATTCCAGGCGTAAAAGGTGTATATATAGAAGGAAGTTATAAGGGGCATAAATGTATTCCTGGGCGGTATCAATTATTTTTAAAGACTGATCAAGCTTCCCAAAAGCAGGTTGTAGAAATTTTACCAAATCCGTTATATATCACAGATGCGGATTCGTATATCAAATACAATGAAATAATGTTGCATATGGAAAAATCAATAGGAGAAATGCACCAGATAGTAAATACAATGCATTTGAAGTCAGGTCAATTAGATCAACTTCTTTCTACCTTGCATGAAAACAAACAATATTCAGACTTGCATAAAGAAGGAAATCAATTGCTGCGAACCATGAAGCAATGGGATGAACAAATGGTGCAAAGAAAATCAAAAGCTTATGATGATGTAGAAAACTTTCCAAACAAGTTTTCTGCTAATTATATGTTTTTATTAAATCAGACGGAAAGCGACCTTCCCAGGGTTAATCAACCCTCCTTCGATATTTTAAAAGAACTTGATTTTAAATGGTCAGTGCTTAAACAGCAGGCCTCAGATATTTTAAACGTGCAAATTCCGGAATTGAATAAAAAATTCTGGGCAGCAGGAAAGGGCGCTATTTGGAAATAAGTAATCAGATTACCTGATTTTTAAACATGAAAATGTTTCAAAGGGGAAAGCCTCTAAGCTATTTATTGTCGTGTTTTTGCTAAATATTGAAAATTGTTTCCTCTATTTCAATATATTAGATAAAAAAGCCTTTAATTTGCATATGCAACCAACCTAAAGTTGGCAGGAATTTTGTTATTATTTGAAGTGCATTCCTGCAAAATTTGAGAATCTTTTCCCAATATTTCTTATTCACTTAAAAACCTTGTAATATGGCCTCATACCGCATATTCGGATTGGTAATGTGTTGTATATTAATTCCTTTATTTTCATTTAGTCAGAACAATCAGAAAGATTTACTGGACGAACAATTTTCGTCTTATGAAATTATATCTATTAATTCAACTTCTCTTTTGAAGCAAATCAACTTTGCAAGGTCTGCCAAAGTACACCTGAAGGTAGCCGGATGGGAAATGGATCTTACGGATTCAGGTATAATCGATTCACGATATAAAGCCGTTGAGTTTGATGGCGTGAGGCAAAAAGAAATACAGGCCCTACCTGCCAAAGCCATGCAAGGGTTTACTGTCGATGGAAGTCGTGTCAGTCTGACCATTAATGAAAATTTTATACAGGGTTTTATCAAAACAGCAATGTACACTTTCTACATTGAGCCCTTATATCATTTTGACAAAAAAGCAGAAAAGGATTTATTTGTAATCTACAATACCAAGGATATAAAACCGGGTGTGGAAAAGTCATGTGGCGTGACTTCGGCACACTTGTCTTCATTGCAACATCCTGAAAAAACAACAGGAAGCAGGGTGGGGCAATGTTATGAAGTTCAATATGCCATTGCAGCAGATTATTTAATGTTTACTAATTATGGATCAACTGCTGCTGTTCAGAATCATAATATTGCTGTGACAAATGATATGCAAACGAATTACGATAACGAATTTGCTGATGCAGTACAATGGGTCATTGTCCAGCAGTTTATTGTCAGTGTTTCGGGAGGTGATCCATGGTCAAATGCCACTGATCCAAGTGTTTTATTAAATAGTTTTACCAGCTGGGGGCCAACCGGATTTACCACCACACATGATGTGGCGAGTTTGTGGTCTAAACGGGATTTTGATGGTTCTACCATCGGCCTTGCCTGGGTAGGCACTGTATGTACAAATAACAAGTATAATGTACTTCAAGATTTTTCAACAAATGCAAGTCAAAAACGTGTTTTACTGGCGCATGAATTAGGCCATAATTTCAGTGCAAGCCATGATGCTTCCGGTAGTACAACCATCATGGCACCATCCGTTAGTTCTTCTACCACCTGGTCTGCGCCATCTATTACCGCCATTCAAAATCATTATCTTAGCCGGACATGTCTTGCTTCCTGCATCATTGGGGCGGGTGCAACCATAAGTTTTGGGGCAGCAAGCAGTAATATTGCTGAATTTGGAAGTAGTGGGACTACAGGTACATGCAATGAACCCTATAAACTGCTCACTATACCGGTAGTCCTTAATACTGCCATACCGGCACCGGCTACAGTAAGTGTCACGGTGGCTGCCGGAGCCACGGCTCAAAATAATATCGATTTCAGCATTTTGAATTCAGTACTCACTTTTCCGGCCGGGCAGGCGAGTACACAACAATTGCAAATCAGGATCATTGATGACGGGGTCCAGGAACTAACAGAATTATTTACGCTACAGTTGGCCATCACGTCGGGGGCGCCGGTTTTGGGGCCACAGCCTACACATCAAGTACAAATACTGGATTTGGACTCGGTATCAGCAAGTTGCTGTTCACCAGCCGATGCTGTTACCTATGGTTCGTATAATGCCCAGGCAGAGGTGGTGTTTTTTGGATTGTATGAAGATGCCAATACCAGGGCCTTGTATTTGCCTGCTAACTTAACGACCGCCGGTATAACTGCCGGGTACATTACCGGTTTACAGTTTTATGTTCAGGTAAAAGGTTCTACTTTGCCTTATAATAATTTCAGGATCAAACTGGCCAATGTGGCGCAAACTACGCTTGAAAATATGGCATGGATTGCGGCTGAAGAGGTATATTCCGGGAATTACACAACGGTTTTGGGTACCTGGAATGAAATCGTTTTCAATAAACCGTTTTATTGGGATGGCACATCCTCTATATATATGCAGTTTTGTTTTGATAACTCAGCCTGGACAGCGAATGATCAGATCAGGTTATCTGCACCTGTTGGTGGCAGCACAGGCAGGTTCATAGAAGTTCTTTATAATGACGCCTCAGAAGGATGTTCCCTGGCTCCCGGAAGTTCCAATTTCAGTGGCATTAATAATATGCAACCACATCTAAAGTTTTCTCAACTTAAAGGGGCGAAAGTGGAATCCGTTGTAAATGCCAATTCGAAAAGCAGAGTCAGATCCGGAGAAACAGCACATTTGTATTCAGCCAATGGCAAAATTATCGCCTCAATAAAAAACATAGGAGCTACGGATATCAATTGTGTTGATGCTACGATAGAAACGTCGGGGAGTACAAAGCTGGCACTTCCTTTTGGAGGAGGAGATTACACTGCAAAAACGGTTAAAATAGACGCTACTTATGCGGCGGTTTATGAAGTTACCTTATATTATACGCAGACAGAACTAGCAACATTTGGTGCATCGGCTTCCAGGCTTAACATCATTAAAACTCAAACCACCCTGGCAAGTTCAACTTTAAGTAATAGTGTGATTTTCAGACCTGACAGTATTATTTCCGGGCTTGGGCCGGATGTTGCATTTGCTTATAAAGGTACCTTTTCAGGATTCTCCAGATTTGCACTTACAAACAGAATGATCGATGCCGGAAGCATCATTTCAAATGGCGATATTGTTTTGGACCAAGCGGCAGCAGGTGTCATTTTCAGCAATAAAACCGGGAATAATTATTTATTAACTGTTACTAATTCCGGATTGTTCAACATTGCATCTGCCACCAGTACGGTCTCCGGGGCAAATCTCTCTAAATCGGACCTGCTGGTTAATACTACCGGAAATAATATAATTTTAAGGGCGCCAAACGGTACCTATCGAAGGCTAAGTATCAATGATTCCGGAGTTTTGTCGAATGCAACTGCATCCTTACCAACCATGCGATCTCAGATAACTGCAGGCCATTTCAGGTTGAATGAAGGGGGAGGTGCCATACTTATGAAAAGCCCGAACGGTTCATGTTGGCGAATCTTTGTTAATGAAGCTGGTCAGCTAAGGACTGCCGCCACCCTTTGTCCCTGATATTAAATTCTTTGCAGTACTTCTTGAGATCCGGTCTGCCGGTTCCTGGATGATTTTAGTTTTTGGCTTCCAAAGGTATTTGTCCATGAAAGCATAAAGATTCTTTCTGCAAAACGAAAAGAGACGTCTACCAGCAAATTGTTTTGTGGCTGATTGGTCAATCCGTACCAATTCGTTGTTAAAAATATATCAGAGACATTGAATCTGAGTTTGCCCCATTTTTCACCAAAATCCTTTTGAAAACCAACGTTTAATGCCCCGGTTGCTTTGAATTTAGCCACACCAAAATAAGAAGGGGCATTATAATTTCCTGATATTTCGAGGTTTAATCCTTTGGGCAATTTAAAATTGTGGTTTGAATTGATGCCAAAATTTACATTACCAACAGCAATAAGGTTTCCATCCAGTTTAAATGTTGTTTCAGACCAATTCACATTCAGCGAATTTGTAATATCCCACCATTTTGCGGGGTTTAACGGAATGTAGATATTACTGTTTGCCCCTTTGCTCTTTTCCAGATTTTTAAATCCATTTATTTGCCTGTTGGTTTTTGCATCCACAGTAGGTATAAAGCTTATGGGGAAATTTTCAGTATTATAGGAAATACTAAAGCGCATGGAATTGTAATTATAATCCAGTTTGTAGGCATTTGTAAAAGAAGGCTGCAGGGCAGGATTGCCACCAAGCAGGGTAGAGGGATCGGTAAAAACTAAAAAAGGAGCCAGTTGTGATAACTGCGGTCTGAATATCCGGCGGCTGAATGACAGACTCAGGGATTGATTCTCCGTCAGACTTTGCGTAATGTATATGCTCGGAAACCATGAACCGTAATGTCTGTCAACCAACAAAGGTTGTTCCGCTATTCCCAGTTCGGTATTGGTGTATTCATATCTTAGACCTGTTTTTACATTTGTCTTATTCGACAATTTAAATGCCATCGAAATATAAGCAGCTTTGATATTTTCATCCATGTGGGCAAGAGAAGTATAGTCTTCCAGAATCACCGCTGTTTGACCCGGGCTAATACTATCCACCCTGATGTCATTGTCAAACCGGAGATTTGTGTACTTGGCTCCTGCTTCAAAATTTATTCCTTTAAATTTGATGAGATAATCTGCTTTGGTGACAAAAACATCGATCGGTGTTTTTTTAGAAAGCCGGAGTTCATACTGAGGAATAAAGCCATTGTTGCCTGTGGCAATATTAATATCATATTTACTTGGGTTATTCATATCGAACCGAACCTTATCCAAATCAAAAGACAACGAATGGTCTTTTCCGAACTCATGGGCTAAGTTAAAATTTCCAGTATAGGATCGATTGTGGTTCGTCTCCGTATTTGGCATGTTCAGCTGCGATTCAATTACACCATTCCTGGTATAAGAAACATTATTTACGGCTTCCATATACCAATTTCTGTCAAAAAAGGAGGCCAGGATGCCAATGACCGTTTTGCTGCCGACTTTGTAATCGGCACCAATTCTGGCATTTTGCACCGTGGTTGGCGTGTGAGAACGGGTACTTACAGTAGACGTCTCCAGATAGTCCATATCTTGTCTAACACCCCTGTAGTTTGTAAATACCTGGGGATTGAGGTTGTAATTGTGGTCATAGTTACCAAATAAATTTAAATTCTTTTTTCTCAGATTGAAGTTTACACTTGCACCATATTTGTTACCCCGGCCACGCCCTGCATTTAAGGCATAGCTCCCGTTCAAGCCCTCATCACCAGTCGATTTTAAAATAATATTAATTATGCCAGCATTACCTTCAGCATCAAAATTTGCTGGAGGCGTGTGAATTAATTCTATTCTGTCAATATTATCTGCATTCATACCCTGGAGCATTTGAACAACGGCATCTGCAGGCATACGAGAAATTTTACCATTTATCATCACCACTACTCCTTCTTTTCCCACGAGAGAAATCGATTTGGTCAATCTGTTGACCTGAACTCCGGGGGCCCTTTGCAAAACTTCCAATGCGTTACCGCCTGCATTGGTAATGCTGTTAGAGACATTAACTACCGTTCTGTCGATCTTTTTTTCTAAAAAGGGTCGTTTTGCAGTAATTTCAACAGATTGCAGCGTAATGCTTTCACTCAGAACCAAATTTTCAACATCGATCACTTCCTGTTTATCCATCACTTTAAATTTGGAAGAATAGGCATTCGGGTATCCGACCATACTTACTTCACAAAAGTATTCACCGCTTACAACATTATT